>Ga0080004_1119123_pt1 | contig 70809 bp, 60 predicted proteins | sample WasSprMetagenome_FD_69207 | JGI IMG/M metagenome (GOLD analysis project Ga0080004, IMG submission 69207) | Sulfidic aquatic microbial communities from Washburn Spring, Yellowstone National Park, USA - WS (SPADES assembly) (version 2) | ecosystem: Environmental > Aquatic > Thermal springs > Hot...
AGCACCAGACTTCGGATCTGGGTGTCGGGGGTTCGAATCCCTCCAGGCGCGCCATGCGATTTTTTCGATGCTACCAGCCCACATTGCCGTGCTTTACATGTGACACTCGCTCCAAACGAGAGTAGAAATGGCCCTTTGTCTAACTACATCTTTAGTGAAAACTCACATGCACCAAGAATTAGTATGACACTTTCCCAATAAAAAATCGGGAGAAAAAATGACAAGCGAGAGAAAGAGCAAACAAATGCTTTTATTCAATGAAGCAAACCTAGACACCAGCACGAACCTCGTGTTGAAGGATACCGAGGAACGACAAAAATATTCGCTTTGCGAAATCCGCAACAAAGTAATCTTGGGGGATGCTTTCAACGTGCTCAAGAAGATAGACGGTGAGATCTTCGACATGGTATTTATTGATCCCCCTTATTTCCTGCAGCTTCCGAACAAAGAATTGAAGCGTTGGACCGTAAAAACTGCTGTTGAGGGAGTAAACGATGAGTGGGACAAGTTTTCCTCGTTTCAGGAATACGACAACTTCATCCAAAAGCTCCTCAGCGAAGTGAAGAGGGTGATGAAGCCAACCGCCACAATATGGGTTATTGCAACATATCACAGTATCTTTAGAATAGGCAAAATAATGCAGGATTTGGGGTACTGGATTCTCAATGATGTAATTTGGGTAAAAAGCAACCCCATGCCGAATTGGTTAGGTGTGAGATTCACCAATGCTACAGAAACTCTTATCTGGGCCTTAAAAGATAAAAAGGCCAAAGGATACACTTTCAACAAGGAATTTGCAAGAATTTTTGGCATTGGAAAGGTTGGGGCGAATGTGTGGGTTTTACCCCTTTGTTTGGGGGATGAAAGATTGAAAGACGAAAATGGAGAAAAATTGCATTCCACTCAAAAGCCTGTGGAGTTACTCAAAAGAGTTATTTTGACTTCAACAAAAGAAGGAGATTTGGTTTTAGACCCAGTGGCAGGAAGCGGAACGACAGGATATGTTGCTAAAGCGCTGAAGAGAGAATTCGTCATGATAGAAATCAGTCCAAAATATGTAAAGGGCATAGAAGAAAGATTTAAAAGTCCACTAAAAATAACTGAGGCGCAGTACCCGAATAAAAGATACATAGAAAAATACATGAAATTGGAGGGTTTATAGTGACCTACGAAAGTTTTTGCGCGATTTTAAACAAGCACATATTTAAAGATGAAAAGAAAGGATTACTTCGAAGAATAGCTGTTAACCCAGAACGCTTTATAGGTTTATTCAGACCAACTAAGCCAGGAGCAAAACTCCTTCAATACCTTCTACAATCCCACGAGATTCTCATGGGTGATGCTCTAGAAGAAGCCATAGAAGAAATTTTTAAGTCTCTTCTAGGGTTTAAAATTTTGTGCAAAAGCAAAAAGAGTGAAAGCGGCGAAACATTATCGCTAGACCAGTATTTTACTAATAGGAACAATCAGGTTTTTTATTTTATAGAGCAAAAAGTCCGAGATGACCACGATTCAACAAAAAAACGTGGGCAGATATCAAACTTTGAAAAAAAGCTTGAAACACTATGTAAAGAACATGGAACCAAGAAAGTGGTTGGCATAATGTATTTTATGGATCCCGAATTCGCCAAAAACAAGGACTATTATCTCAGAGAATTCGAGAAGCTCGAGAAAAAATTCTTCGGGGTTAAACTTTATCTTTTCTACGGCAAAGAACTGTTTGAACACTTTAAGCATCCAGAAATCTGGAGTGACATCCTTTTATGGCTAAAACAATGGAAAGATAATTTACCAGAATTTCCGGAAATCAACTTCGATGCGAAGCCAGAAGAGAGCTTTGAGGAGATTAAGGATTTGGAATCGAAAATTTGGGAAAAAATTCTTACTAATGATAAGCTTTGGGATGAGGGGATTATAAGAGCATTGTTCCAAAACGGTTCGACACTGAAGAAGCTAATCCCATACTTTGAACAACAAGGCCCTCATTACCATAAATTGGTAAGAAAGCTGAAAGAAAGGCTGAACCGGTACCATGAATTGTGAACTGTCTGCGACATACTTTTATCCTTGGGACAAAGAAGAATTTCTAACATCCCCTCTTATTTTTTGTAATTAATAAATTTGTTCAGGCTTGGTCACGCTAAAGTAAAGAACACCCAATTATAAATTGTTATCGCTAATGGTGCCGAAGGTGGGACTCGAACCCACATGGGTTTCCCCAACGGTTTTTGAGACCGCCGCGTCTGCCTATTCCGCCACTTCGGCACCCAAAAGCACTATCCTCAGCTCGATAAAAGTATACCTCAGCTCGGTTTGGTAGTCAATAGCGCGCCAACCAACCCGCCAAAGGTCGCTTTGTATTGCGTGTGCATCTCTCCCCCCCACTGCACATCCACAGCCTTACTCAATCCAGATGTGATACCCAACCCCAGCGCTGAACCGCAAACCCGAAAATCACAAGCAAATTGTCATCAGTTTTTAGCATACCTATTGACAATACCACACTCAATCATTATAATACAAGTGGACTAAAATCCAGGCGTAAGCACTTTCAAGTGAACTCGCGTAGATTGCAGGGGTAATCCCCCCGGAGGTGGAACAGCATGGGAAGAACCGTAGGCATTGACCTCGGAACTACAAACTCTGTGGTAGCTGTAATGGAGGGCGGTGAGCCTGTTGTTATCCCCAATGCAGAAGGCAGCCGCTTAACCCCTTCTGTTGTGGCATTCACCAAAACAGGAGAGCGGTTGGTCGGCCAGCAGGCAAAGCGCCAAGCTATCTTGAACCCAGAGCGCACCGTCATCTCCATCAAGCGCCACATGGGTACCAACTATCGAGTTAACATAGATGGCAAAGAGTACACCCCAGAGGAGATTTCGGCCATGATCCTCCGCAAACTCAAGGAGGACGCCGAAGCCTATCTGGGAGAAAAGGTTGACAAAGCCGTTATCACTGTTCCGGCTTACTTCAACGATGCCCAGCGAACTGCAACCAAGAACGCTGGCGAAATAGCCGGACTCCAAGTCCTGCGAATTATAAACGAGCCGACCGCGGCATCGCTGGCTTACGGACTCGATAAAAAGAAAAACGAAACCATTCTCGTCTTCGACTTGGGCGGCGGCACGTTCGACGTGTCTATCCTCGACGTTGGCGAGGGCGTATTCGAGGTGCGCGCCACCGCCGGAGATACTCACCTCGGCGGAGATGACTGGGACCAGCGAATCGTTGATTACGTTGCCGACGAATTCCGCAAGCAAACCGGGGTGGATCTCCGCAAAGACCGCCAGGCAATGCAGCGCCTGCGTGAGGCGGCAGAGAAAGCCAAAATAGAGCTTTCCACCCTCATGCAAACCAACATCAACCTCCCGTTCATAACGGCCACAGCGGAGGGTCCACAGCACCTGGACATGACACTGACCAGGGCTAAGTTCGAAGACTTGACCAGGGACCTGGTGGAGCGCTGCAAAGGCCCGTTCGAGCGGGCGCTGGCGGATGCGAAGCTTACAGCGGCGGATATAGACGAGATTATCCTGGTCGGTGGCGCTACCCGCATGCCGATGATCCAAGAGTTGGTCAGGCAACTCGGCGGAGGCAAAGAGCCTCACAAAGGCGTGAACCCGGATGAGGTTGTTGCCATAGGCGCCGCCATCCAAGCTGGTGTTCTGTCCGGTGAAGTGCGGGATGTCGTTCTGCTCGACGTTACCCCGCTTACTCTCGGAATCGAAACCTTGGGCGGCGTGATGACCCCGCTCATCGAGCGCAACACAACCATCCCGACCCGCAAAACCGAGGTCTTCACCACCGCCGAGGACGGCCAGACCACCGTCGAGATCCATGTCCTTCAGGGCGAAAGGCCCATGGCCGCCGAAAACAAAACTCTCGGCAGGTTCCAGCTTACCGGAATTCCACCGGCGCCGCGCGGAGTCCCTCGCATCGAGGTAACGTTCGACATAGATGCGAACGGTATCCTCAACGTGTCGGCTAGGGACGCAGCCACCGGAAACGAGCAGAAGATAACAATCACCGGTAGCACCAACCTGACCAAAGAAGAAATCGAGCGCATGATCCGCGAAGCCGAAGCTCACGCCGAAGAGGACCGCCGCCGGCGCGAGCAGGTGGAAATGAAGAACAAGGCCGAACAGCTCATCTACTCAACCGAGCGAACCCTCAGGGAGCTCGGTGACAAGGTGCCTGCCGACGAGAAATCTCGAGTCGAGACGGCCATCAAGAACCTGAAGGACGCGGTCAACAGCGGCGACATGGAGCGCATCCGCGTCACCATGGACGAGCTGCAGCAGGCCACCTTCAGACTCGGCGAAATCGCTTACCAGAAAGCGTCCCAGCAGTATACAAGCACAACTTCAGGCTCCGAGTCCTCAACAGATCAAAAGCCGGATGACGGTGTGATCGACGCCGAGTTCAAGGCCGAATAAGGAGGGTCGCATATGGAGATCATGAGGTGGAACCCATTTGAAGAGCTTCGCGCTCTGCAAGAGGAAATGAACCGCCTCTTCGAGCAGCGGGTTATGCAACCAGCTCAAAGGAGGGAGCACGTGTCTACCAGGGTTTGGTCACCACCGGTTGACGTTTACGAGGACGATGACGAAATCGTGCTCTACGTAGAGCTGGCTGGAATGAACCAGGATGACATACACATCGAGCTCACCTCGGACACGCTGACCATCAAGGGTGAGCGGAAGTTCGAGGACGGAGATCGAAGGGACAAATTCATACGCGTGGAGCGGCCTTACGGCCAGTTCCAACGCAGTTTCACGCTGGGCATGCCTGTGAAAACCGATCAGGTGCGCGCAACCTACAAAGCCGGAGTCCTTGAAATCCACCTGCCCAAGGCCGAAGAGATAAAGCCGCGCAAAGTTGAGGTGAAAGTCGCCGAGTAAAACTCGGCTTTGAAAAAGCTGGGCAAAGAGCAAATCTGCTTCCAATTGGGTAAACGTTAGAAATTCTTGCTTGGGGAGGGGTTTGGGGTTAACCTCCTCCCCTCCTCCACTGGCTTGTTGAGATATGAGCTACAAGGATTACTACGCCATACTTGGCGTCCCGCGCAACGCCACGGAAAAGGAAATAAAGCAGGCCTACCGCCGCCTTGCCAGGAAGTACCACCCGGACGTAAACCCCGGGAACAAAGAGGCCGAGGAAAAGTTCAAAGAGATATCCGAGGCCTACGAGGTGCTTTCTGACAAGGAAAAGCGGGAGAAGTACGACCGCTACGGCGAGCTTTGGAAGCAGGCCGCTCAGCAGGGGCAAAGCGGCTGGCCCGGTGGCTTCGACACCGCCCAGCCGGGAGGAGTCTCTTTCGATTTCGGCTCGCTTAACGACCTGTTCGAGACGCTTTTCGGCTCGCGGCAGAAGGAAACCGATTTCTGGAGCAGGCCAACCCGCGGAGCGGACATCGAGCACGAAATAGAGATTTCGCTTGAAGAAGCCTTCAACGGAGCAACCAAGACCATAATATTAACCGCCCCGGATCAGTGCCCGTCGTGCGGTGGCACCGGAAATCAGCCTGGGGCCGGCTTCCGCACTTGCCCATCCTGCCGAGGAACGGGGCGGAGCAGTGGTCTGGGCGGATTTCTGGGCCAGCAGTGCGAGCGGTGCGAGGGCCGCGGGGTAATCGGCCAACCCTGCACGGCCTGCGGCGGAAGCGGACAGACTATTCGCCAGAAGCGCATCGAGGTGAAAATACCTGCCGGGGTTGATACCGGCTCGCGCATACGCCTCGCCGGACAGGGTGCACCCGGGAGAAACGGCCAAAGGGCGGGCGACCTTTACCTTACAGTAAAGGTAAAGCCGCATCCAATGTTCCAGCGCGAAGGGGATGACCTCCATATCGAGGTTCCCATAACCTTCCCGGAAGCCGCCCTTGGAGCCGAGATAACGGTCCCCACCCTTAGCGGTCGGGTAAAAATGAAAGTGCCGCCCGGAACTCAAAGCGGACAGGTGTTCAGACTTGCCGGTATGGGAATGCCGCGAAGAAACGGCACCGGCAGAGGAGACCTTTTTGTGAAAACGCGGGTTGTTGTACCCCGCAACCTCACTGCCCGTGAACAAGAGCTGATTAAAGAACTCGCGCAGTTGAGGCGCGAATCACCACGCTCTTACTAAGCGAGGTAAAGGCTATGGAACACAGACCAGATGAACCGCTCTATGCAATCAGCGTTGCGGCAAAACTGTGCGATATGCACCCTCAGACCCTGAGGCTCTACGAACGCATTGGCCTGGTGAAGCCGCGCCGCACAGATAACCGAAATCGCCTCTATTCGGACCAGGATATCGAGCGGCTTAGGCGGATCCAGCGCCTTACCAGGGATATGGGTGTTAATCTGGCCGGGGTTGAGATTATCCTCAACCTCCTCGACCAGATGGAGCGCATGAAAGCCGAGATGGAAGCGGAGATTGAGCGCCTGCGCGCCGAGCTGGTCAAACTCTCTGAAGCCGCGCAGAGGTCGGAAAACTAATTCCCAAATTGGCGCTCAAGCTCTCCGTCCATCTCGTTTGTCTTTGCGGTATGCCCCACCACACCAAAACTGACGGACTTCCCTCCGAGCTTACTTAAACATCCTCGTGCACCCGCAAACGGCTCTCCGGAACCAACAACAGAAGCACAAAGGCCGCCGCCACAGCAAACACACACAGCCCAAGAAAAGCTCCTCTTAGGCCAACGACATCGCCCAAAATCCCGGCAAGCAACGGCCCAATAGCCGAAGACGCAGCAAGACACGCGTTCACCAACCCCTGGCCCGAGGCTCGCAGCTTGTCCGGAACAATATCGTTCATATATGCCATGGGCGCCACAACCATTATCCCGAAAGTTACACCGTGCAGGGCCTGCACAGGCAGTACATGCCATGGCTCCACAGCAAACGCATAAGCCACCAGTCGCAGCGGCAGGGCGGCGGCCGCAACCAAAAGCACTGGGCGCCGACCGCTCTTGTCCGAGAGGCGCGCCAGCCACAGCATGAACGGCATTTCGATGGTTGCGGCAACAATCCAGGCCGAAGCCATCATCGCCCTGCCGCCACCGAGGTACTTTACATACAAAGCCACCAAGGAAAAACTTCCCTGCAAGGCCACCCAGTACAGAAAGCAGAACGACAGAAGCACAACCACCCGACGCTGACGCAGAAGAAACAAACCGGCGCGCATCGACACTCTTCGCTCCTGAACGAAAGCGCCGGACTCCCTTGCAACCAGCACAGCCAGGCCGGCGGCAAAGTAAAACGCGGCACCGGCGTAAAACATCTTCGGTGGTTCCAGCAGTTCCGGCCAGATAACTATGCTGACCATCGCCGCCACATATCCGATGGATCCCCAAACGCGGGCTGACGCAAAGCTTCGGCTTGTTTCGGCCGCAGGAGCCAGGTCAAGAACCAAAGATGCGGCGGCGGTCAGCGCTGTGTAGCTTAGAAGTCCCGCGGCCGCGTGCAGAGCGGCAAAGCTGAAAACGGAGCGGGCGTAGGGATATACCAAATACAAACATCCCAAAAGCGCGCTGGCACACAAAACAAACGGGGTTCGCCTGCGAACCGCGTCCGATGCCGCACCAGCGATGCTTTGGCTGAGTGCTCCCGCAGTTGCCGCAATGGCAGAGAGCGCACCAATGGTTGCGTAGCCAAACCCGAGGTCGCGCAAGTAAACGGAAACGAACTGCCCAAGCACCGCCACCGCCGCATACGTGAAAAGATAAAACGGACCAACCAACTGAGGCTTCGGCGCAGGCGGGCGCGCTTCACCAGCCTCAGATACGGCAAACGCCTGAACAGCAGGTGGTTCAGAGGCGGCAGTACCCAAGCCTTTGCGTTCGGGCTTCAAATCCCCGTTTGCTCCCGGATATCCGTTCTTCCGCCAACTTGCCAGAGCTGCACCCTCCTAGCCGTCTGCCAACAAAGACATCCGATACACTTCAGCCTCCATATTGGCTATGGCTTCCACCTCCTGCTCGGTGAGGAAGCGGGGCTGGCCGATAGAGAACGAAGCAACAATGGACGTGGCGGCGTCCTCCAGCACCAACATTCGGTAGTATGCTTCTCGCAAATTGCGGCCAACCGTCAGCGCCCCGTGGTTCTGCATAACCACTGCGTTGTGGCTTCGTATCTGCTCTCCCACCGCCGCGGCCAACTCAGGGCCGGCCGGAAGGATAAACGGGATATGGGCCACCCGCCCTCCCAAATACGCCACAAAATCCGGCGTAAGAGGGCGAATCTCTTTCCCCACATTTGCCAGCGCCAAAGTCATCGGAGGGTGAGCATGGACCACAGCCCCGATATCTTCTCTCGCGCGGTAGCATGCCGCATGCGCAAGGTATTCACACGAAGGCTTCAGGTCGCCATCAACCTTTTCGCCGGTATCGATGCGGCAGCCAACGTACTGCTCGGCCTCAAGCTCATCAAAAGCGAAGCCGCTCGGCTTTATATACATCAAATCGCCGAGCCTTGCGCTTATGTTGCCGCCGGCCGCAACAACCAATCCCTTTTCGATCAACAACCTACCGTATTTCACAAGCTCTTCTCGCAGTTTCTGTTTAGCGTCCATTTCAAGCTCCCAAAGAACTTTTCAAGTCACTGCTGTTCCACAGCAGCCGGTTGCGAATTTATGGCGCGTATTATCTCCGGATCGAACTTCGGCCTCCGGTCATAGGTGTGCAGACCGTTAACCTCCTGCTCCACATCGGTAAGCTGTGTATAGCAAAAGGCGCATATGCGCGGATGGCGCAGCAATGTCTCCGTAAGCGCGCGGTATCTGGCCAGGAACTCGGCCTCGCTGTTTGGACGCTGGCCGTAGCCCCAACCTTTCTCATCCTTCTGCCCAGGATTCCACCAAATGCCGCCGTACTCGCTTACCCAGTACGGCTGACCTTGGTAAGGCGCGTCGTGCTGGGGATTGTTCCTGAAAGGCTCTCCGCCCTCGGCAAACGGTGCGTAGCGCGCCTTAAATGTCTCGGGGTTTTGGTCGTAATCGTGCACATCGTACAAATCAGTTTCCACATGCACGTAGCCGCTTGTATCTATGCACGGACGCGTTGGATCCATCGCCTTCGTAAGGCGGTATATGGTGCGAAGCGTTTCCGGCCCCTCCGGCCCTGTCTCATTAAACGGGCACCACCCAACAATCGACGGATGGCTGTAGTCGCGGTTAAGCACTGCAATCCATTCTTGGGTGAAGTAATTTATCCCAGCGTAATCTCTCAAACCCAAACCCCACGAGGGCATTTCGCCCCAAACCAAGTATCCGAGCTTATCTGCCCAATACAGAAATCTCGGCTCGAACACCTTTTGGTGAAGCCTAGCCCCGTTGAACCCCATAGCCTTCGAAAGCTCTATATCGCGCCGCAGGGCTTCGTCAGACGGCGCTGTGTACACACCGTCGGGATAGAACCCCTGGTCCAGCACCAAGCGCTGGAAAAGCGGCACCCCGTTCAGCTTGAGCGCGGGGCCATCCCAATTGAGCGACCTGAGGCCGAAGTAGCTCTGCACCGAATCCACAACACCGCCGGATTGATCCAGAAGCTCAACGTTCAAATCGTACAGGAACGGATCCTGCGGCGACCAAGGCCGCGCTTCCGAAATTTTCATCTGCAAGACCGCGGAACGGCCGCACAACACAGCCTCTGCGCTTCCCACATCCTCGCCGTTCGCGGTGACTTTGGCTCTCACCAAAAAGTTCTGACTTTCATTGCGGCGTCCCGGTGCAAAACCGCTTGTCAGCACCTCCACAACAACGGCTTCGGCCTCCATCTGCGGGGTTATGCGCAGATTTTCGATGAAAACGGCTGGAACAGGCTCCAGCCACACCGTTTGCCATATGCCGGTGGTTCTTGTGTACATGCACCCGTATGAATGAAACCTCTCGCTCTGCTTCCCGGATGCCTGAGACGGCGAGCGGGTGTTATCCTCCGCGCATATGGTCAGCGAATTCCAGCCCTTGCCGAGAAAGTCGGTTATATCCACCGCAAACGGGGTATAGCCTCCAGAGTGGGTCCCTGCGCATCTTCCGTTCACGTAAACCGTGGTGTGAAAATCGCACGCGCCAATGTGCAGCAGTATCCGCCGGTTTGCCCACTCCTCAGGTATCGAGAGGGCCCTTCGATACCAAACCGCCGCCATGAAGTCGCGGTAACCAATCCCAGAAAGCTGGCTCTCCGGGCAAAACGGAACCAATATCCTTTCTTTGAGTCGCTCAGCATGCTGGAGGCCCCGCTCCTTGCCCGAACAGCCGTGGTCAATCTCAAACTCCCACTCTCCATTAAGATTCAACCAGTCTTTGCGCACTATCTGCGGTCTTGGGTATTCAGGCCTCGGTATATCCCCTCTCACGCCAAATCTCCTTTCCGAGCAATCATGACCAGCCTTTCATCGCTTCAAAGTTTCCGTTTTTGCTTTCTACGCCCAAAGCCGATAACCTTTGACCGCCGGGTAGTTCACCAAATCCCCGCCGAATAGACGCCGCGGCCGCGGATTGATATAATGAAAATGCCGCAGGCGGCGCTCTCTGCCCGTATTCTTGAAGCTTTGCAGCCTCTCATATGACAGCGAAGTTAACAAAGCCTCCTTCACTGCATCCCCACCGGCGCGCGGGAAAACCTTTGCGCTTTTCCGATAGACCCGCGCACCGGAGAATCTGTTCAATTGCTGTTTTGCTGTGGGCGGCAGGCGCTCTGTCTTCTTGCGCAAAGCGCGGTGCGGACGTTTCCGCAACACCGCCCCAAGCAGGAGCAGTTAGCGTGGCCACTAATCCCAAAGTTGTCTATCGGGATGCAGTGGGGAAGCCGCTTTGGGAGGCGGTGGCGAAAAAATCCACGGCTTTGCAAAACCCAACAAGCATACGCTTGGAGGGCGTAAAAGCCACACTTTATACTGGGGGCAAACCGGCGTGGTTTTGTTCCGCTCCGGTTTTAACAGCACAGCGCCCCTCGGAGCGCGTAATCTTTTCTGGCGGTGTGCGCATCGAATCTGTGGATGGAAAACAGACTTTCAGTGCCCGCACGGTAACCTGGGACGCGGAAAAACAAAAGCTTTATGGAGAAGGAGGGGTAACCGTAACGCTGGAACACACCAAAATCAGCGGGCAGAAGTTCGAGGCAAGCACATCCGACGGTTCGTGGAGTGTTACGGGAGAATCCCAAGCTCAATTCCTCCGCTAGGGTGAGGTAGTTTTATGAATACAGTGCGAAAATTGTTTAAACCAGCCGCCAAACTGGCGATCTTTTCGCTGTGCTTTGCGGCAATCACGGCGGTGCATGCGCAAAAGCAATCCGCCCAGCAGTATTTAGACGTTGTTATACGCGCGGACGCGTTCCGCGGCAACGCCAAACGCAAACCGATGGTGATGGAGGCGCTCGGAAACCCCAAGCTCAGCGCCCCGGACTCTCAGGTAACCGCGGACCGAATGTCCTTCGTGGTTGCCGGCGAAAAAGGAATAACATCCGCCAAGGCAGAAGGCAACGTCTCTATGCGCACCCGCCTCCGCTCCAAAACCGCCAGCGGCGAAACCACCGATACGGTCATCACTGGAACCGCCAACCTGCTCAGTATGGACCGCACCGCCGGCATTACGCAACTGCTTGGAAACGTAAAAATCCGCTCTGAAAGCAGTGACGGCAGGGTGCTTACAGCTTCGGCCCAAAAGGCCACCATCTACCGAAGCCGCAACGAGGCGGTTCTGGAAGGCGGCGTTACCTTTACGCTAACCGCCCCCGGCAGTTTGGAGGGACCGGCAACTTTCACTGGGGAAACGTTTGTTTACAACCTATCAACCGGAGAGTGGTCACTGCGCGGCACACCTCAGTCGCAGCCAAACTTGCACTTCAAAGCCAAGGGGTCAAAATCGGGTGAATGAGGTAGAACTCGCAACCGACAATTTGGTCAAATCATATCGGGGGCGGAATGTGGTTGACGGCGTCTCCATCGAGGTGCGCCGAGGGGAAATCGTCGGCCTCTTGGGCCCGAACGGCGCCGGCAAGACCACCACTTTTTACATGGTGGTGGGCCTGGTGAAGCCGAAATCCGGCAGGGTTCTGCTTGACGGCAGAGATATCACGCGCCTGCCCATGTACCAGCGGGCGCGCCTGGGCATCGGCTATTTGGCACAAGAACCCTCGATATTCCGCAGATTAACCGTGGCTGAAAACATTCTCCTCGTCCTCGAGATGCTTGGCGTCCCGAAAGGACAGAGGATGGAGAAGCTGAACTCTCTGCTGGACGAATTGAATATAGGACACTTGAAGAACCAGATCGGCCAGTCGCTTTCGGGCGGAGAGCGGCGCCGAGTGGAAATAGCCAGAACCCTTGCCGCCAACCCATCGTTCGTTCTCCTCGATGAACCGTTCACAGGGGTGGATCCAATAGCCGTGCACGACATCCAAGATTTGGTTGTTGGCCTCAAAAACCGAAACATCGGTGTTCTGATTACGGACCACAACGTCCGCGAAACCCTCAGCATAACCGACCGTGCCTACATAATCTACTCCGGAAAAATTCTCACGTCCGGAGTCTCTGCACAGTTGGTGAACGACCCAATTGCGCGTGAGAGATACTTGGGTGAAAGGTTTGAGCTGTAAAAGTGCGCCTTCTCGACCGCTACATATTTAAGCAGTTAGCCCCGTCTTTTGCATGGGGCGTTGGCGCCTTCACCGTTTTGATGCTGGGCACCCAAACGCTTTACGACCTGGCAAAGCTGGCGGCCCAGGGTGCGCCTTTTGGGGCTATAATACGCCTTTTCCTACTGGGACTGCCGTCCATCATCGTGCTTACATTTCCGATGGCAACGCTGCTTGCGGCGCTCCTCGGGTTTACAAGGCTTTCGTCCGAAAACGAAATTTCGGCCCTCTATGCCTCTGGAATAAGCCTGTACCGCGTGCTTGTGCCTGTGATCGCAATGGCAATCCTTGCCGCAGTGCTCACATTTGCTTTCAACGAGAAAGTGGTTCCGGTAACCAGCGCATCTGCATACGAGATACGCAGTGAAATCTCGAAATCGGCGGCACCGAAGCGGGCGGTTATAATGCCGGAATACGAGGCCAACGAGTTAACCAGATTGGTGGTGGCACAGCACTTCAACCGGCGCAGGCAAACCATGGAGCTGGTTACTTTCTTCGTTTTCAAGCACGGTAAGCTTGTCGGTTATGTGGAGGCCCAGGAGGCTCAGTACGACGGCGCTGGGAAATGGATTTTCCGCAAAGGCACCACCGTGGTCCCCGGAGAACGCGGCTACCTCACTGCCGGCTTCGAACAGCAGACTTTCGCCCTACACCGCACGCCTGCTCAGGTGGCCCAACTGCAAGCCAAACCGGAGAACCTAAGCTTCCGCCAGCTTCAGCAACTCATAGCAACCCAGGAGCGCCTTGGCGTCGACACACTTGAACTGCAGGTGCGGTTGCACGACAAAATAGCACTGCCGTTTGCGTGTCTGGTTTTCGCGCTCATCGGCGCACCGTTGGGCCTTCGGCCACACAGAGGAGGCTCCGCACTCGGCTTGGGCCTGAGTATTCTCATAATCTTTGCTTTCTACGTTTTCGGCCACTATATGCATATCCTGGGTGCCAGCGGATCCGTGTCACCCGCCGTGGCTTCGTGGTTGCCGAACATTGTGGGATTGGCAGCCGGAATTGGGCTCAGCATAAAAGCGCCAAAGTAGCCGGTATATGAGGTATTCGATAATCTTCATAGTAGTGTGGGTGCTGGGAAGCGGCGTTATAGCCTACTTGGGAGACAAAATCGGCCGGCGCATGGGCAAACGCCGCCTTTCCGCTTTCGGATTGCGCCCAAGGCACACAGCCACATTGTTCACCGTGGCCACAGGAATGCTTATCGCATCCCTCACCCTTGGCGCCATCTACATGGTCAACCGCCGGGTTGCTGTGGCCATCCTCCGCGTTGAAGACCTGCTCCGCACCACAGCCGAGATTGAGGCCAAGAACCGGAAGCTGTCCGAGCGCTACCGACAAAGCCAGGCGGAGCTGGCCGAAAGCTTGAGAAGAGTATCCAGTGCTCAAGCCGCCGCAGAGCGCGCCGAAAGGGAGAGAGACCGTGAACTCGAGCGGGTTAAAATACTGCGCCGGCAGATTATTCAAAGAACCAAAGAACTGAAACTTCTATCCATTGAGGTTCGCGCACTGCGCACTGCAGCCGAACAGGCGGAGGCACGTGCAGAGCTGTCCAAGCGAGAATTGGTGGCGGTGCGCAAAACCCTGGATAACGAGCGGCGCCGCCTGGCCGCGGCCGAACTCCAGCTTCGAAGCGCGGAACGGAGGATCCAAGAAGCTTTAGCACGCGAACGTGAAGCCCGCGCCGCCGAGCAAGACGCCGCAAGACGCCAAGCCGAGGCAGAAAAGAGAGCCGGAGAGCTGGAAACCCAGGTGGCCGCCAGAACCGAGGACCTGCGCCGCGTATCATCCGACCTGGAACGCACAAGCCAAGAGTTAAACCGAACCCGAGAAGAACTTAACCGGGCAAAAGGGGCTCTGGACCAGGTTCGGAAAGAGCTGGAGGAAGCCCAAGCCTTTGAAAGATGGGTAACCCGCGGCGCCACAATCATTCGACAGGCGCCTATCATATTCCGTGCAAACGAAGAACTGGCCCGCCGTGTCGTTTACAAGCCCGACTCCCCAGAAAAAGTGCGTGATGATTTCGCGCGCCTGCTTGCGGTTGCCGACGTGGTGGCTGCCCAAAGGGGAGCGGCACCAGCAGTTGCCGGCGGCAGAACGGTAAAAACGGTCTCCATTGCTGTACCGGGCTCCCAGTCTGACCTGTCGGAGGAACAGCAGGTGGAGCTGTTGGCCAAAAACATCGCCCAAGAGGGCCGCGACGTGGTGCTGAGGGTGGTGGCCGCCGCCAACACCGTTCAGGGCGAGCCTGTACAGGCAACGCTGGATGTTAGGCCCAACGTTCGGGTGTTCCGCAGGGGTGAAGTGATAGCGGAAACCATTGTGCCTCCGCGTACACCAGAGCCGAGAGCCCTGGAAGCCGTCCTCGACCTACTGCAGGTTAAAACGAGAGCGGCGGCTTTGGAAAAAGGAATGCTGCCAACGCCGTCCGGCACCTTAGGGGAAGCCAGTTGGGACCAGATACTGCAGGCCGTCCGCCGCGCAACCATGCGGCGTTCGCCGTGCCGAGTTCAGGTGTTGGCAGCCGCCGACGTCTGGACCGCAGACCCCCTGCTTATTCTGCTGAGGGTGCAGTAAAAACACACCTTTCGCACGGCGAGTATCCGCACCTTCTGAAAAACTCAGCAACTCTCCCCCAAAAGGCACACAGCGGCCTCCGCCCTGCGCAATAACCAGCGCCACACGGGACGGAAGGCCGCCGTGCACCTCAACCACTTATGCGGCGGCAGTCCGAAATTCTGCCGCACAAAGACTCCGCCCACTCACAGGGCGGTTGCCACGAAACAACCACTTACGGAGGTGTCGGCATATCCAACCAAACGTTCCCGTTCTTGCTGCTCTTAACCGCGGTTTCAACAAACGCTATGCCCATCCAACCGTCAAGCACGTTGGCGTACTTGGAGCCATCCGCAGACCAAGGCCGTCCTTCCTCCCAAGCCCTCACATCTGCCTCGAAGCAGCGGTGCAGGCGTGCAAAGGCATCGTGGAACGCCTCCGGATGGCCGGACGGAATGGTCGGCTCCGCCATCAGGTCCGCCGGCAGGTCCTTCAAGAAACCGTCGTTCGGCTTCACATCGCCGCGCCAATATACGCGGTCCGGCTGTCCCTGCAGGCAGATAGTGACTTTCTCCGGTTCCTCCTGCCTCCAGATCAAGCTGCCCTTCTCGCAGTTGATCTCGATTCCCAAATCGTTCTTGTGGCCGATGGCGATTTGGGAGGCCCGAATCAAAGCCTTGGCACCGTTGGACAGCTCGCAGTACACCGTGAAGTGATCATCAAGCTGGCGGCCCGGCACGAAAGTCTCAAGGTATGCGCTGAGGCGCTTGACCTCCAGGCCGGTAACATACCGAAGTTGCATCAGCGCATGCGTGCCTATGTCGCCACCGCAGTTGCTGACTCCCGCCCGCTTCGGGTCAACGCGCCACTCAGCCTGCATACTGCCGGTATCCTCCGTGCGGGAGGCCAGCCAACCCTGCAGATAGTAGGCATCAACCCAGCGCACTTCTCCAAGCAAACCGCTTCGAATGATGAACCTGGAAAACCGACTGGTCCAGTGGCCTATGTAAGTATGCGCCACACCGAACGGTATGTTCTTCTCTCTAACTGCCTGCACCAGCTTTGTGGCGTCCTCGAGGTTGGTCGTAAGCGGCTTCTCGCAGAACACGGGTATGCCGGCGTTGATCGCCTTCATCGCAGGGTCAAAGTGAAGATGGTTGGGCGTAACAATCAGGATGTAGTCCAGGCGGTCCGGACCAAATGGCTTGCCTATCTGGTCCTGGATCATCTCGTCGTAGTTTCTGTAGCCCTTGATTGGATAAGGCCACTCCTCGGCCATTTTCAAAGCCAGATCTGGGTCCGGGAACAACGCGCCGGCAACAACCCGCCGGGTTCCATCGAAGTGAATGGCTTTCTGGTGGGGCTGCACGATAAACGCGCCGCCGCCGCCACCCACCAATCCCACATTCAGCGGTCTCTGTGCCATAGCTACTCCTCTCGTTCCTCGTGTTGATTTAATCCCGCCTCAACCAAGCGGGCAAAAGACCCAGCGGAGCATTCCAGCCGCGCATCTAACAAACTTCAACGGCACTGCTCCGCCACATAGTACTTCTACCCAAAACCGCAAAATCCTTCTGTTTTCCAATAGAGTCTGCGCAGCAAATCTGGTAGGGAAAATGCAGATGGCACGGAGAAATTATATTCGGGCGCCAACCAAACGCCTCAGACCCACAACCTGGCATCTAAAGGAGGCAACCATGCTGAAAAGCTACCGAAGCTTTACGGTGATGCTCTTGATTTTGGTGGTTGCAGAGGCCGCATTCTGCGCCCCCAAGGTCCGCATCATGCCCCCAGACCGCTCATCTTTTGCGGTGGGGCAGTGGTTTGATATACGCGTCGAAGCCAGCGGAATAACGGGAGACTCCTACGAGTTCAAAGTGGAGATCAACGGCCAACCTGTAGATGCGATAAGCTGGGCGCGCCCGGAATTCACATCCACTGGAGCCGGGCGGCGTGAAGTAACTCTGAGACGCGTATCCTTCGACAAACCGCTTCAGGGAAGCATAAGTGCAACCGTAAAGGATTCCACCGGTGAGGCATCCGCCGTCTCCACGTTCCGCGTAGTCGATGTAAGCGGGCCGGCACCCAAGGTCAAAAACGTTATTTTGATGATTGGCGATGGCTTCGGACTGGCCCATCGAACAGCCGCGCGCATAGTCTCACGAGGGTTAAGAGAGGGGCGGTATAACGCTCCGCTTGAGGTGGACGATATGGATGCCCACGGCTATACATCAACCTCGAGCATGGATTCCCTTGTTACAGACTCGGCAAACGGTGGCACTGCTTTTGCCGGAGGTAACAAAACCAAAAACGGCTCCCTGTGCGTGTGGCCGGACAATACCTCGGACCCAACCGACAACCCGAGGTTCGAAAACATCATCTCTTACCTCAAGAGGACACGCGGATTAGCCGCAGGCGTGGTTACCACCGACTCAGTTGCGGGAGCTACTCCTGCCGCGTTCCTGGCCTACTGCGACGACCGAAACCAAACCGCCAAGATAGTGGCGCAGTATCCTGACTCGGCTCCCGAAGTGCTGATGGGCGGGGGGCGAAACGTTGTAAGCGCTTCGGTGAGAGATAAGTTCATTAAGGCCGGATACGCTTACGTAACAACCGCAGCCGAGCTTGCTGCCCTCCCAGCAAATACAACCAAATGCCTGGGCCTGTTCAGCGGCGACGTCATGGAAACTTACGTCGACCGCGCGCAGGCACAGCGCAAGGGCTCCGGCGCAGGCCTTACCGAGCCGAGTCTGCCAGAAATGACGGAAGCTGCCATTCGGATGCTGTCCCAATATCCGAACGGCTTCATACTGGTTGTGGAAGGGGCTTCCATCGACAAGGAATCCCACTCCAAAGACTCCAACAGAGCTATCTGGGAAGCGATTGAGTTCGACAGGGCGGTGGGCGTGGCAAAGCGCTTTGCCGCATCCAGAAACGACACCCTCGTTGTGGTAACAGCGGACCACGAAACAGGCGGGTTAACCATAACAGGGCTTTCTGGGAATAAGCTCTCACTCGGTTGGGGCACCTTAACCATAACGCCAGGCGAGGGCATGACCGAACCCGCTTACACCGCCCCAGCCACCGGCTCCGCAGACCACACGGCTGTTGACGTTCCCATTTCCGCTTTCGGCCCCGGAGCTTCGGAGTTTGGAAAGTACATGGACGCAACAGAGGTGTTCTTCTGCATACTGCGCGCTGTAGAGGGAGGCTACCGGCGCCCCGAAGCTCAACCTGGCGATGTTAACGGCGATGGAAAGATAACACTGGCAGACGTAACGCTCCTTCTCCGCGCCGCCGTTGGCCTGACTACGATTGGACGCTGATGCTTACGGCAAGAAGCTTTAACCAGTGCTTGTCGATTCTTTGAAGCCACACGATAGGGGTTGGGGGTGCCTCGTAGCAGAGGAAGATGCCACCAACCCCTATCACATACCGCGGGTGGAATGAACAATTTTCCCTTCACCCGAAGCAAGCGGAAGAACCCAAAAAGCTTCCGCTAAAATTAAGAGGAAGTTGCTTGCAACTTGCCGAATGCTTTTCAGGAACCCTCAGCACAACAAAGCTAAGGAGGTTTCGATATGAGCTTGATGGATCTTAGAGGCCAAGCCAAAAGGCGGTCTCCGGATGAACTGCTTCAACACCTGAAAACCTTCAACCTTGACCTGAAGTTCACAGCCGGAGTCTGGTTCTTCGCACCGAGCGGAGGGCGCTGGCACGAGCGCTACGTCCCTCCGATGACAATGGAAGAAATCCTCGAAAAGGCCGCGGGTCTCATGAAGTACGGCCTGGTCGGCGTGGAAGGCCACTATCCCAACGAGGTCAACGAGGATAACCTCGATCTCTTCAAAACCTACGAAAAGCAAGCCGGCCTGAAACTAGTCACCGTTGTGCCCAACCTCTTCTACGATGCTCAGTTCGAATTTGGGTCGCTTTCTTCCCCCATAGAAAAGGTGCGCAAGGCGGCTATCGAACGCACGAAAACCACTCTCCAGATCAACAAAGAGCTGGATACGCCCTTCGCCATAGTGTGGCCCGGCGGAGACGGCTACGAAAACCCCTTCGGTTTGGACTTCTACGCGATGTGGGACCGCTTCGAAGAGGGCCTTGCCGAGGCCATGGACGCCGTCCCCGGGGTGCGGATAGCTATCGAACCGAAGCCCTACGAACCAAGGGGCGTGAACATATGGCGGCATACTCCAAACGGTATCCTCATGGCCCAAAACGTTGAAAAGCGCTTGAAATCGGACGAGAACAAGAGGCTCCTGGCAGAGGGCCATGCTATGGTCACCCTAAACCCGGAGGTTGGCCACGTCCTCATGGGCTACGAGGATCTGCCATACGCTTTCGCCAGCATTATGCGCGAAGGGCGCCTGGCGCACACCCACTGGAACAGCCAGCCGCTGGGCAACTACGACCAGGATCTGGACGTGGGTGTGGTCTCTCCAGAGCAGGCAGAGGCAGCCCTTTACACCCTCAAGATGTACGGCTACACCGGCTACTTCGGATTGGACCTGGCTCCGGAGCGCCTGCCGGTGGAGCGTGCCCTCATCAACTCGATGGACGCGCTTAAAGCCATGAACGACCGCATCAACTCCCTGGACCACGAGAAGATCCTGGCGTGCATCAACAATCCGGAAAAGAACCGCGGCTACATCGAGGCGATGCTTATCCGCGCAAGAGCGAAAGACCCAAGCAAACTCTCACCCATGCCTGACTTCGAGTAGTAAAAATAACGGCAGGCCCAACTGCCGAGCTTCTGCTGCGGAACCGAACCTGCCGTTAGCCTAAAAAACGGGGCGCGGAGTTTACTCCCGCGCCCCAGCTTCTCTTCTCTCTGCGCGATTACCTGTATTCTTTGGACAACTGCTTCAGATAGCTCTCCATCTGAGTTTGATCAAACTTCGGATCGCCGGACTGCTTCCACATCTGCTTGGGCACGATGGTATTCTGGATCCTGAGCCACTTGGCGTGGCCATCGGAGAAGATCCAGTTGCACCCTTTCTGGTGACTCTGGAACCAACCCTTTCCGGCTTCCATATCGCCGGCCAGCATCCAATAACCAAGGTCTGGATAGGAAGCCCGGCTCTCGAGAATGCAGATCAAACTAGCGGGATCTTTGATCTCTGAAAGCTCTCGCGGCCTCATCAGCGGCTCCGGCGGCCTGGTCATATCGGAGCTCACGGTTGAACCCTCATGGAAGAATCCGCCGTTGTACGCGTAGGAGTTCATAATCAGGCCTTCTGCGGCATACGCAGGCCAAGAGTTGCTTTCATCTCCAATGTAGTTGGACCCAACCTCGCCAACACCACCGTACTTCAGGTTGGCCCACATGTTGGATGGGCATTGCCACGCACTAAAGTTCTTCATGTAGCGGGCAATGGCGCGCCGCCAAGTGTAGCGGCTTCCGTGGAAGTTACCCGTGGTGAAGTTTGCCTTGGATGGATCAGGCCACGGGAATCTGTTGAACGGGAAGGTGTCGTCCCAGTCGCCTATGTACTGAATCAACGCATGGCCTATCTGCTTCATGTTGGAAAGGCATGCGGTGGCTCGGGCTTTCTCGCGGGCCTGGGCAAACACCGGGAAGAGGATCGCCGCCAAAATGGCGATAATGGCGATCACTACCAGCAGTTCGATAAGAGTAAACCCTTTCTTGATTTTCATGGACCCTCACCTCTCAGCGGGAGCCGTCACAACCGACGGCCAGCAAATTCGAACCCCACAGCAACGCGTGAAAAATACGTTGCGTTTCCGAAGAAAATGATACACAAAACCCCCTGTTTTTACAAGACCAGTCTGCAGTGCAAAGAGCCTGGATGTGAAAAATTCTTTAAGGAGATGCGCGCTCAAGCCAAAAGCGGCATCTGGCAGTCTTATCGCGCCAAAGTGTTGACCTGGCAAAATTCATATGCTATACTTTGGAGCGAACACTTAAATATCGCGTACAGGCTGTGAAGAGGAGAAGTAGGCGGGACCGCTGAGCTGCCAGAGAGTCGGGGTAGCTGCGAACCGATGCCAGCACCTGCCGAACGCTCGCCTCGGAGCCGAGGGGCTGAACCCGGTGCGTATTACCGTCAGTAGGTCTCTCCGGTTAGCACCCGTTATCGTGCCAATGAGTGGCCGGTTTGCGCGTTTCCGCAGACCGGCAAGATGGGTGGTACCACGGGTTAACCTCTCGTCCCAGCTTGGCGAGAGGTTTTTTATTTAGGGGACCGCTCAAGAAATAACCAATATTTTGAAGCACGGCCAAAGTAACCATCACAGGAGAGGTGAGACTTATGAAAATGAAAGGCGCGGAGGCTTTAATTGAATCCCTGAAGCGCGAAGGTGTTGAGGTTATCTTCGGCTATCCAGGGGGAGCCTTACTCCCAATATACGACGCCTTGTTCGACTGCGAAGACATTCGCCACATCCTCGTGCGCCACGAGCAGGGCGCCGCTCATGCCGCCGAGGGCTACGCGAAAGCTACCGGACGGGTGGGAGTCTGCCTGGCAACGTCCGGCCCCGGTGCAACCAACCTCGTCACCGGCCTGACGGACGCATACATGGACTCTGTGCCGGTAGTGGCAATAACCGGTCAGGTAGCAACTCCGTACATCGGCAAAGACGCTTTCCAAGAAGCTGACATCTTCGGCATCACCATGCATATCACCAAGCACAACTACCTTGTGAAAAATCCGGAAGACCTGCCCAGAGTGGTCGCCGAAGCATTTTACATAGCCAGAACCGGCAGGCCGGGGCCGGTGCTTATAGACATCCCCCGCGATGTATCCGCGGCAACCATCGATTACGAGCCGGTTACCCAAGTTCAGCTCCGTTCTTACAAACCCACCGTGGAAGAACATCCCCGCCAGATCGCCAAAGCCGCGGAGCTAATCCAGCAGTCCGAGCGCCCAATACTGTACATAGGCGGCGGGGTAATCTCAGGCAACGCATCCGCCGAGGTTCTGGAGCTGGCTGAAAAAGCCAACCTGCCCGTGGTATACACCCTCATGGGCAAAAGCGCCGTGCCGGATGATCACCCGCTGTGCCTTGGCATGCTGGGAATGCACGGCTCGGCATATGCAAACTACGCCGTCGCTTACTGCGACACACTCATCGCCATCGGCGCCAGGTTCGACGACCGCGTTACCGGAAAGGTGGACGCTTTTGCGCCGCACGCCAAGATAATCCACATCGATATCGACCCGGCTGAAATCGGCAAGGTGAAGATCCCGCTCGTGCCTGTTGTTGGCGACTGCAAGCGTATAGTTCCGGAAATCACTAAGCTGGTGTCGTACAAACCACGCAGTGAATGGCTCGACCAAATAAACCGCTGGCGGCAGGAATTCCCGCTGGACTACCCGCACGACGAAGAATTGCGCGCCGAGTACGTCATCGAGCGGATATCCGCTCTCACCAACGGCGAAGCCATCGTAACAACCGACGTCGGTCAGCACCAGATGTGGGCCGCTCAGTTCTTTAAATGCAAGTTCCCGCGCCAGTTCATAACATCCGGCGGCCTCGGTACCATGGGCTTCGGACTGCCCGCGGCCATAGGCGCGCAAATAGGATGCCCGGATCGCGAAGTTTGGTGCATAAGCGGCGATGGTAGCATCCAAATGTGCAGCCAAGAGTTGATGACAGCCGTCCAATGCAGGCTTCCCATACGCATCGCCATCATCAACAACGAATTTCTGGGCATGGTCCGCCAGTGGCAGGAGCTCTTCTGGAACAGGCGGTATTCTCACGTGGAACTTGCCGCCGCGCCGGACTTCGTGAAACTTGCCGAGGCTTACGGAGCCGTTGGCCTAAGGGTTGAACAGCGCGAAGACGTGGACACCGCCATCAAACGGGCGAGGGAAGTTACCGACGTTCCCGTGGTTATCGACTTCCGCGTGGCGCGCGAAATCAACGTCTTCCCGATGATTCCGTCCGGCGGCACCATAGAGCAGATGAAGGTGCACCAGATGATATCTGCGGAACTTCCAAAGGCCATTGCCGGCCAGCCGAGCAACGGCGAAACAAACGCTGTTCAAGCAACTTCCACTTCGAAGGAGAAGTCTTAGAATGCAACACACCATCACTGCTCTTGTTGAAAACAAACCGGGAGTGCTTGCGCGGGTGTCAAGCCTTTTCGCAAGGCGCGGATACAACATCGAGTCGCTGGCCGTAAGCATTACAGACGACCCAACAGTTTCCAGGATGACCATAGTCGTCAGCGGCGACGAGCAAACGCTGGAGCAGATTAGCAAGCAATTGAACAAGCTCATAGACGTTATCAAAGTGGTGGACTACACCGGCACCCCAGTGGTCGACCGCGAACTTGCCCTTATAAAAGTTACAGCAGAGCCAGAACGCCGCACAGAAATAATGCAAATAGTGGACATCTTCAGGGCGAAGATCATTGACGTAAGCGAAAAGACTTTCACTGTCGAGGTAACCGGCTCATCCGAAAAGATCGACGCCCTAGAGAGACTGCTCAAGCCGTTCGGCATTGTGGAGATGGTGCGCACCGGGCGCATTGTTATGGCCCGAGGCGCCCGCAACGGCCAGGGCTCGGGGTAGACCATGTCTGGACTGCGGGACCTTGCTCTGCTCATCCTGGGTGGTGTTTTGGGATACATGGTGGCTAAAACCGGGCACCTGAAAGTTCCCACCAACTTCACCACCCGCTTTGAGGAGTACTACAGAACCCATACCGTTGAACTGGCTGTGTTTGGGGCTTTGGTGGCCATCATTATCTATCTCCTGGCCACCAAGCCCCGTGGAATCAAAAGCCGGCGGTGAAAGAAATCTTATCCGAATTCGCCTTTACACGGTGGTTGGAGGTTCTTGCGGTTCTTACACCAGCGGCAACCGCGGCTGTTTGGGCAAGCACCCGCAGGCTTTGGCCAACTCCCAAGCACAGGTTGCTCGTTCTGCTGATAGGCACAGCAGGACCGTTCGTTTGGGGCGCCTGGATTGTGTACAGCTTCATAGTTGATACCTGCGGATTGGACAGCGTAAAGGCTTTGTTCGTAAACGCAGGCTTGTTCCTTTCCGCAGGATTAGCGGCGGGATGGTTTTGCGGACGCCGCACGAAACAAATAAACGCTAATAAACAGAAAGGAGATCGTTAAATTGGCAAAGATTTATTACGACAGCGACGCCGACCTAGAGCTTTTGAAGGGCAAGCGTATCTGCATCGTGGGTTACGGCAGTCAGGGCCATGCCCACGCCCAGAACCTCCGCGACAGCGGCCTGAACGTCCACGTGGCCGACCTACCGAACTCCGAAGGATGGAAAGCCGCGGAGCGAGACGGCTTTGAGGTGCTTCCAACCCCGGAAGCTGTGCGCATTGCAGATATCGTAATGATACTGGTTAACGATGAGTTTCAAGCCGCCCTTTACAAAAACGAAATAAAGCCCAACCTTTCCGAGGGGAACGCCATTGCCTTCGCCCACGGCTTCAACATCCACTTCAAGCAGATCATTCCGGAGCCAAATATTGATGTATTCATGGTTGCGCCGAAAGGTCCGGGCCACCTTGTCCGGCGCATCTTTAAGGAGGGCAGCGGGGTTCCGTGCCTTATTGCGGTTGCGCAGGATTACACCGGCCAGGCTAAACAGTTGGCGCTGGCTTGGGCAAAAGGAATTGGCGGTACGCGGGCCGGCGTTCTTGAAACCACTTTCGAAGAGGAAACCGTAACCGACCTGTTCGGCGAGCAGTGCGTGCTCTGCGGAGGCGCCACCGCCTTGGTAAAAGCCGGCTTCGAAATCCTCACCGCCGCAGGATACCAGCCGGAAATCGCCTATTTCGAGTGCCTGCACGAGCTTAAGCTTATCGTGGACCTGATGTACGAATCCGGGCTTGCCGGCATGAGGTATTCTATTTCGGACACAGCAGAGTACGGCGACCTTACCCGCGGTCCGCGCGTCATAGATGAACACGTTCGCAACACCATGCGCGAAATCCTGGAGGAGATACAATCCGGCAGGTTCGCCAGAGAATGGATTCTTGAAAACCAGGCCAACCGACCATCATTCCTTGCTCTCAGAGAAAGAGAAGCCAAACACCCAATAGAAAAAGTTGGAGCCGAACTGCGCAAGATGATGTCTTGGCTTAAAAAGTAAAGCGAGCGCACTCACGGAGGGCAAAGCCTGCTCTGGAGCCAACGCGCGGCTCCGGCAGGCCGAACCCTCCGTGGATATGCAGGAGGTCTTGAAATGAGTGAACGAGTCATTATATTCGATACCACATTGAGAGACGGCGAGCAGTCTCCGGGCGCCTCCATGAACATCGAGGAGAAGGTGACCGTGGCAAGACAGCTCGCCCGCCTCGGCGTGGACGTCATAGAAGCGGGCTTTCCCATCTCATCCGCCGGAGATTTTGAAGCGGTTAAACGGGTGGCCACCGAGGTGCGCGGCCCGATAATCGCCGGCCTTGCCAGGGCCAACAAAATGGACATAGACCGCGCCTGGGAAGCCCTCCAGCACGCCGAAGAGCCCAGAATCCATACCTTTATCGCCACATCCGACGTCCACCTCCAGCACAAACTGCACAAAACACGCGAAGAGGTGCTTCAGATGGCGGTGGAAGCCGTCAGGTACGCACGCTCGCTGTGCAACGATGTTGAGTTCTCACCCGAAGACGCCACCAGAAGCGATGTGGACTACCTGTGCCAAGTTATAGAAGCGGTTATAGATGCAGGAGCAACCACCGTGAACATCCCGGATACGGTGGGATACACAGTTCCATCGGAGTTCACTCAGCTCATCAAGACCATCCGCGAGCGCGTGCCCAACATCGACAAGGCGGTTATAAGCGTGCACTGCCACAACGACCTCGGCCTGGCGGTGGCCAACTCGCTGGCGGCCATCACAGCCGGCGCCAGGCAGGTGGAATGCACCATAAACGGCCTGGGAGAGCGCGCCGGCAACGCTGCCATGGAAGAAATCGTAATGGCAATCGTTACCCGCAACGACCGCTTCCCATTTATCACCGGCATCAACACCAAAGAGATATACCGCACCAGCCGCCTGGTGTCTGATATAACCGGCATCCCCGTCCAGCCGAACAAGGCCGTGGTTGGCTCCAACGCCTTCGCCCACGAAGCCGGCATCCACCAGCACGGCATCCTGCAGGAGCGCACCACCTACGAAATCATCGATCCATCATCCATAGGACTGCATTCAAGCCGACTGGTGCTTGGCAAGCACTCCGGCAGGCATGCCTTCGAGAAGCGGCTGGCCGAGCTAGGGTACTCTCTATCGCGTGAGGATTTCGAGCGCGCCTTCGCCCGCTTCAAAGAGCTGGCCGACCGCAAAAAAGAGGTTCACGATGAGGATATCGATGCTATCGTGGCGGATGAAATCCGCACCGTGCCGGAAGAGTTCCACCTCGAGTATATGACGGTAACGGTGGGCCTCGGTGGCATGCCGTGCGCCGCCATACGCATACGCCGCGGAGACGAACTGCTTCAGGACGTCGGCACCGGCGTTGGGGGTGTGGATGCCGTTTACCGCACCATAGACAAAATCGTGAACACACCACACGTCCTGGAGGACTATTCCGTCAAATCCATCACCGGAGGCACTGATGCCCTCGGCGAAGTAACCGTAAGAATACGCGACGACGACAGGGTCTACATAGGCCGAGGCGCATCGCTTGATATAATCGAAGCATCTGCCAAAGCATACATGCAGGCGATAAACAAGATGGTTTTCTACCGCAAAGAGCGCAATAAAGCGGAAGGTACCAACAAAAAATAGAACGGAACAGGGACACCAAGCATGGGCATGACAATAACCGAGAAGATACTGGCTCGGGCATCCGGCCGTAGCCGCGTGGAACCCGGTGAAAACGTTTGGGTAAATGTGGATGTATTGATGACCCACGATGTTTGCGGGCCGGGCACCATAGGGATTTTCAAACAGCACTTCGGACCAAACGCCAGGGTTTGGAACCCGGAAAAGGTTGTGATTATCCCAGATCACTATATATTCACCGCCGACGAACACGCCCGGCGCAACATCGAAATACTGCGCGAGTTCGTGCGTGAACAAGGCCTGAAGTACTACTACGACGTCGGCACACCGGCCTACAAAGGCGTATGCCACGTGGCACTGCCGGAAGAGGGCCACACCCGCCCGGGAGAGGTGCTCTTGGGAACCGATTCCCACACATGCACGGCTGGCGCATTCGGTGAATTCGCTACCGGCATCGGCAACACGGAGGCCGGCTTCGTTCTAGGAACCGGCAAACTGTGGCTTAAGGTCCCGCCAACCATGCGCTTCGTCTTCGAAGGCGAACTTCCGCCGTACCTTATGGCCAAGGACCTCATCCTGGCCGTGATAGGCGACATCGGTGTGGACGGAGCAACCTACCGAGCCATGGAGTTCACCGGTGAAGCTGTGCAGGCGCTGAACATAGAAGAAAGAATGACGTTGTGCAACATGGCGGTTGAAGCCGGCGGCAAGAACGGCGTTATCGCGGCGGACGAAACCACCTTGGAGTATGTGCGCGCACGAACAAACAAGCCCTTCGAAGTGGTCCAAAGCGACCAAGACGCCAAATGGTTCGCCGAGTACGTTTACCGCGTGTCCGATCTGCCGCCAATGGTTGCCAAGCCCCACTCTCCGGATAACAAAGCGGCTGTTACAGAGGTGGCCGGTACTCCTCTGGACAGGGCGTACATCGGCTCATGCACGGGCGGCAAAATAACCGATTTCGAGGCCGCGGCGAAGATTTTGCACGGCCGAGAGGTTAAAATCGACACCTTCGCGGTGCCGGCGACCACTCAGGTTGCAAGGGAACTGCAAACCAGGCATCTGTTCGGCAAATCGATAGCCAAGATACTCACCGATGCCGGAGTTAAGCTCGGACCGCCGAGCTGTGCGGCCTGCTTGGGCGGACCCATAGATACATTCGGCCGCTTAAACCGCTCCGAAGTCTGCATATCCACCACCAACAGGAACTTCCCTGGACGCATGGGATCAAAATCCGCGCAGGTTTACCTCGCATCGCCGTACACTGTGGCTGCGTCCGCCGTTAAGGGCTGCATAACCGATCCAAGAGAGTTCCTGGCTTAACACCAAAAGGAGAGACTGGAGTGAAGCACATCATAAAGGGCAAAGCATTCGTTCTGGGAGATGATATAGATACGGATCAGATTATTCCGGCACAGCATCTGGTGTACAACCCCGCTATCCCGGAAGAGCGGAAGATGTTCGGCAAATACGCGCTTTCCGGAGTACCGGCTCCGCAGTCGGGTTTGCCAAACGGCAACGTGCCTTTTGTGAAGGAAGGCGAGCTCAAATCGGAGTATTCCGTAATAGTAGCCGGTAAAAACTTCGGTTGCGGCTCGTCCAGAGAGCACGCGCCATTGGCACTGCAAATGGCCGGCGTTGAAGCCGTGGTGGCAGAGTTCTACGCGCGCATCTTTTTCCGCAACAGCATAAACGGGGGCTACCTAATACCCTTCGAATCCGAAGAAAGGCTTTGCGAAGAAATCCGAACCGGCGATGAGGTAGAGATTTACGTAAAGGAAGGTGTGCTCCGCAACCTCACCACCGGCAAAACGCATAAACTTAAGCCGCTGGGCGATGTGCTTCCCATCCTGGAAGCCGGCGATCTGTTCGCTTACGCCAAAAAGACCGGCATGTTGAGCGAAACAGCAGCCTAGCAAAAGTGCCAACGGATGCTTGAAATCTGCGCAGTTCAAACATACTCTCGGGGAGAGAGGTGCTCATGACAAAAGAGATCAAAATATACGACACCACACTCAGAGACGGCGCCCAAGCTGAAGGAATTGCATTCACTGTTGAAGATAAACTGAAGATAGCAACCAAGCTGGACGAGTTGGGGGTGCACTACATCGAGGGAGGCTGGCCCGGCTCAAATCCCAAAGATATAGAGTTTTTCGAGCGCGTCAAGGGGCACAAATGGATGCACGCCAAGCTGGCCGCCTTTGGCTCCACATGCCGCGCCGGCACAGCCGCTTCGAAAGACCCTCTGCTCCAACAGCTCGTCGAAAGCGGCGCCCCGGTGATAACCATCTTCGGCAAATCCTGGGACTACCACGTGACCACAGTCCTCCGCACCACCCTTGAGGAAAACCTGAGGATGATACGTGACTCCGTGGCTTTCCTCAAGAGCACCGGCCGCGAGGTTATTTTCGACGCCGAGCACTTTTTCGATGGCTACCGCGCCAACCCGGATTACACCATGGCAACCCTCCAGGCTGCATTGGAGGGCGGCGCCGATGCGGTTGTGCTCTGCGATACCAACGGCGGCAGCCTCCCGTGGCAGGTGGAAGATGCCGTTCGGGCCGCGGTGCAAAAGCTGAACTGCCCTGTCGGCATACATGCACACAACGACTCCGAGTTGGCAGTGGCAAACTCCATCGCGGCAGTAAAAGCCGGAGCCACACACGTTCAGGGCACAATGAACGGATGGGGCGAACGCGTGGGCAATGCCAATCTGTGCTCCATCATCCCATCCCTCCAGATTAAAATGGGCTACCAATGCCTGCCTCCAGACAAACTGGCCCAGCTAACCGACGCCTCGCTGTACGTGTACGAAATCGCCAATATCCCTCCGCTGGAGCGGCAGCCTTACGTGGGGCGCAGTGCCTTCGCGCACAAAGCAGGCATGCATGTGGACGCCGTCATGAAAAGCCCCTCCACATTCGAGCACATCGATCCCGCACTGGTGGGCAACTCGCGCAGATTTCTCATTTCGGAGCAGTCCGGCGGCAGTGCCATTCGCGTTAAAGCCCGCGAATTCGGCATCGACCTGGATAAAGGCTCTCCCGAAGCAAGGGCGATTCTGGATCAGGTGGTTCGCCTGGAGAACGAGGGCTACGTATTCGAGGGAGCAGAGGCTTCTTTCGAACTACTCGTGCGCAAGGTGCTTGGTACTTACAAGAAACTGTTCGACCTGAAAGGCTTCCGCGTGATAGTTGAAAAGCGCGGCCACGACGCGGAGGTGGTCACCGAAGCCACACTGAAGATCGCTGTAGACGGCGAGGAGTGCCTCACGGTTGCCGAAGGTGATGGACCTGTGCATGCCCTCGACGGCGCCATGCGCAAGGCCCTGCTTCATTTCTACCCGGAGCTGGCGGATATCCGATTAACAGACTTCAAAGTCCGCGTGGTGAACGTGAAAGAAGGCACCGCCGCGAAAGTTCGGGTGCTTGTGGAGTCCAGCGCGCACGAAGACTCCTGGAGCACAATCGGGGTAAGCACCAACATCATAGAAGCATCCTGGCAGGCGCTGGTTGATGCAGTGGAATACGGCCTTACCCGGCATCAGAGGATGCGGCAGGCAAGCGAACAAAAATCTCAGCAGGAAAATCAGCAGTCAGATGAGCAATAACGGTCTTCAGGAGCGGCTCCGCCCTTACATCGAGGCTGTAGAACAAGAGCTTTCGGTGCTTATAGACTCCGCCTGCACCTGTGAAGAAGCCGCTGGGCTTTACAACATGCTCAGATACCACCTGGGATGGGTGGAACCCGACGGCTCCCCTGTGCCGGCGGAGGACCGCGTGCGCTTCGGTGGCAAGCGGATGCGCCCTGCCATCTGCCTGCTTTTCAGCCAGCTTGCCGGCGGTGACTGGCACCCCGCCCTTCCCGCAGCGGCCGCCGTGGAGCTCATCCACAGCTTCTCACTCATCCACGACGACGTTGAAGACGCCGATGAATTCCGCCACCACCGCTATACCGTGTGGTCGGTTTGGGGTGTGAACCACGCCGTCAATTCCGGCAGCAACACTCAGGCGCTGGTCAATTTGGCCGCCCTAAGGTGCAAAGAGTTCGGGCACGCCCCGGAGAAGGTTCTGGATGCTCTCCACACCATAACAAACGCCATTCTGCGCATGACGGAGGGCCAATATCTGGACATGCGCCTGGAGGGCTCCCGAATCCCAACCCCGGAAACCTACCAAACCATGGTGCGCGGGAAAACCTGCGCACTGCTTTCGGCCGCATGCTCTTTGGGCTGGCTCCTCGGCTCTCCAGAACCCCGCACCAGCGATGTTGAGCTTGCCGCCGCTTTCGGCGAAGCGCTGGGGCTGGCTTTCCAAGCGCGCGATGACTTCCTTGGGCTGTGGGGAGACCCAAACGTAACCGGCAAGCCGGTCGGCTCCGACCTGACGAAGCGCAAGAAAACCCTCCCCATCGTGCTGGCCTACCACCACGCCAACGGCGACCAGAGGAGGCAGATGGAGCGGTTCTTCGCTCGCAGAAGCATCGGGCGTTCCGACGCGGAATCTTTCATGATACTGCTGGAGTCTTTGGGTGCCAAAAACCGCGCCCTTCAGGAGGCCGAAAAACTGGCCGAGGACGCGCAGAAAGCGCTTGAGGCCCTTCGCCCTTCAGAGCCTAGCCCACCCAAAGCCGAAGCGTATAATATTATAAAGGACATGGTTACCTTCGTCCTGCAGCGCAACTATTAGCGGCCCCGATTACATAACCAAGACGTTTTGACAAACGCCAAAACGTCTTGCAGGAAGTAAAACCCGTGAGCAACTGCAGATTAACGGTTTTGCTGGTTTCTCCGCTTGGATACTGCCGAGGGGTTAGCAAGGCTCTTCGGCTGGCCGAGGAAGCGCTTAGCGGCACCGAAAGCGGCCCGGTGTATGCATTGGGTGCACTTATACACAATCCCCAGGAAATGGGCCGTTTGGAGGAAAAAGGGCTTTCAATAGTAAACTCCGTCGAAGAGGTTGACCGCGGTACCATAATCATAAGGGCGCACGGCGTGCCGCCGGAGGTTAAGCAGAAGGCGGAAGCAAAGGGTCTGCGCGTGGTAGACGGCACCTGCGTTGAGGTTACCAAATCGCAGAAGGCTGCACGCGAACTCCTTGAAGCCGGCCGGCGAGTCTTAATCTACGGCGACAGCCGACACCCGGAGGTAATCGGCATAGTTGGAGCCGTGGGCGGCCGCGCCGAGGTGCTTGAAAGCGAAGACGACGCCCGCAAACTCCCCCCTCCCTACGACCGCATGGGCGTCCTGTGCCAAAGCACCAAACAGCCCGAACGCTTCCAGAAGATTGTGGAGATACTGCGCTCCTACGGAGGCGACCTGGAGGTGCGCAACACGATTTGCCCTTGGGTCATCCACCGGCAGGAAAAAACTCGGGAGCTGGCTTCTGCCGTAGATGTGATGATAGTGGTGGGAGGCAAGCACAGCTCCAACACCAGAAGGCTGGTGGATCTGTGCGCCGATCTCCATAAGCCCGTGTATCACGTAGAAACGGCCGAAGAACTGCAGCCGGAGTGGTTTTACGGCGCCAAAACCGTGGGGATAACATCCGGCTTATCCACACCTATACGCTTGGCAGAAGAAGTGCGGGACGCGATTTACCGCATAACGTCCCAAGAGGCATGCCGCACCGCATAGCCATTCTCACCGGACCAACCGCGGTTGGCAAAACCGAAATAGCGGTTTTGGTTGCTGAACAGCTCGGCGCCGAAATCGTCTCGGCCGACTCCATGGCGGTTTACCGCGGCCTGGAGGTGGCAACCGCAAAGCCCTCCCCAGAACAGATGGCCAGAGTTCCACACCACCTCATCAATGTTGTGGATGTGGGCTGTATATTCACCGTGGCAGACTACCGCCGCCTTGCGCTCCAAGCCATAGCGGATATCGAAGCGCGCGGAAAGCTGCCGCTTGTGGTCGGCGGCACGCGCCTCTACATAGTATCACTTACATCCGGCTTCTTCGAAGGCCCGGGCGCAAATCCGGAGCTTCGCCGCCGCCTTCAGGAAAAAGCCAGCCGTGAAGGGCCAGAATCCCTCCACAAACAGCTCGCTCAGGTTGACCCGCGCACCGCCGCGAGACTCGCACCCAGAGACCTCAAAAGAATCATCCGCGCACTGGAGGTGTACGAGCTGACAGGAATCCCCATCTCCCAGCTTCAGGAGGAGTCACAGCGCTCGGAGCCGCCGTGTAAAGGACCGATGGTTGCCCTGGTGCGCGACCGCGCAGAGCTGTACCGAAGAATCGATGCCAGGGCCGACGCGATGATCGAAGCCGGCTTAGAGCAGGAGGTGGCATCCCTTCTCAGCGCCGGATACGACGAAAGCTTGACAGCTCTTCAGGGGCACGGCTACAAGGAGTTCATCGGCTACCTAAAGGGCCGCTACGACCGGCAGGAAGCAATCAGGCTCCTGAAGCGGAATACCCGCCGCTACGCCAAACGCCAGCTTTCCTGGCTTCGGCAGGAAAAAGACGTGGTCTTCGTAGACGCATCCGGCGAACCACAAGATGTGGCAAATCAGGTGGTTGAGCACTTCCGCCGAAAACTGGCATCCGAAAGCGCATAAAAACGGGGCAATCCAATACCGCCCCGCCGCAAATTGAAAAACCGCTTGCCGATTCATCCGAAAGCCCTTGCCTCGGCAAGCGGTTTTTGCCCACCGCCTCAGCCGGTTTGAGCCGGCTGCGGAGGAGGTGGCGGCATCTTCACATTCGGCTTGGCGTCGCCTTTAACCAAACCCAAAGCCCAGCGTATCCCGCCAAGCAGGTGCGCCTGGAAAATCGGGCTTTCCCACATATCCTCGCGGTGCCCCAGCGCGGTGTAGAAAACCCGCCCCTTGCCGTACTGCTTGCACCACGCAATCGGAAACAGCATGGGTTGCTTCGTCTGCGGATGACTGTCCAGCGCCAAAATCAAATGTATCTTGGACATGTCAAGATTTTTGTGTTCGTATATCTCCTCCGTGAAGCTCCAACCCTGAGGCACAGGCTTCCCAGCCGGGTGCTTTGGATCGTAAACATTGATTTTCACATTCACCTGCGGGCCGTGGGTTTGAAACTCGCCGCCTATCATTTCGATGTACGGCATCCATCCATGCCAAGTATCCGTAGCCGCGTGCACACCTATAAACCCCTTGCCCGACTTAATCCACTCCAGCATAGCCCTGCGGTTTTCTTCAGATATGGGGAGATTGCCGGTTGTATAAAAGTACAGGCCGTCGAACTTCTTCAGGTTCTCCGGAGTAATCTGAGAAGGGTCCTCTGTGGCAACCACCTCAAAATCTTTGGATTTCTCCGCCATCGCCTTGATGTATTCGGCGGACGGCGTGGCTGTGCTGTGCCTGAACCCCGAAGAAAGCGTGAAAACCAACAGCCTCTTCTTCGGCGCCGCAAACACCGACGGCGCAGTCAGCACCAAAGCAACCAAAACAGAAAAGATAACTACCCGGTAAGCCTTCATAAGCTGTCAACCTCTCTAAGCGTTTTGGCCAAACTGCTTCTGCGGCCGAACTATTTCGCCAACCGCCAGCCTTTTGCTGTATCTATCTTTCGCGAGCCGGTCGCGCGTTCCCTCCCTATTTTGCCTCCGCCACCTTGAGGAAGTTCACCGACCACGGCGGCATTCTGTACCGGAAGTTCGTGGAAACCCCGCTTAGCCTCCGCGTAACGGGAGCCACTTTGTTCGGCTCTTCGAAAGAATTCTCGTCTTCTGGATTTTTGGACGTAAGAACTATCGCCGTACCGTAAGGCTTCAAACGGCGCACCCCGCGGATTTCTATAACCGCATCCCTATCCTCGGCCGAGAAGTTTACGGCTTTTATAAGAATCTCGCCGGTTTTCTGGATCTTGGTGGCAACAGCCACAACCTTTGGAGGAGGAGCGTCCTCGAAATCGTGCACAAGCTTGCCGTCAAGGTAACACTGTATGCGCCGGCCCCGGATGCTCACGCGGATGTCGTACCAGCGGTTCTCCTCTATGCGCCCGGGCACGCTGTCACCAATGATACTGCGCAATCCGTCGGTTTCCTTCTCAACCGCATGCATCGTGTTGCCCCATCCGCCTATATTCCACCAGTACAAATTCCGCGGATCGCTCGCCCCGAAGATTATCAAAAACCCCTCCCTTCCGCCAAGCTTTCTGGCTCTGAGGGAAAAAGAATAATCCGACCAATCGCGGTTGGCGGCCAGCACCCGGCAGTTGAGCGCGCCGCTCGTCTGGCGCAAAACACCGCCTTTAACCTCCCAAGCTCCGGAAACCGCCTCAAACGGCCCCATGCCGCCGGAAAAGTCATGCTCCAACAGCGTCTTGCTCCCCTGAACCACCTTAATGTTCGCGAACTCAGCCTGCGTTGCCCAAGTTCCCACCCCAACTCCGCCTTTGATCGGCTGGAGCTGTCCAGAAACCTCATGAATCACCTGCGTGCCAAGAACTACATCACCCCGGTTGCGGCTGAAGAGCTTCTGAACATGATACGAGGGCGTGCCGTACACCCTGGTTGCATCGAAGCATATGGCGTCCGGGTTCCACCTGCGGTCGTTCACATTTACAAACAGCGGCGCGTAGGAAGCCATCTGCACCACGTCTGCATTGCGCTCCATGCCGATCATAAAAGCGGCCTCTGCCACCGCCGCAAGCAGATTGCCCTTTCCGCACCGCTGGGTAACCGCATACTCCCCGACGTATATTTTGGGGCCTTTGCGGTCGTACTTATCGTAGCGGGTGGAATTCGCCATGAACCATTCAGGGGTGGAATAATAGTGCTCGTCCAAAATTTCAACTGGGCGGCTTTTGACCGGTACGTTGGCTATGATCTTAATCTGCGGATAGCGGGCTTTAATCGCATCGTAGAAGCGAGCGTAGCGCTCCTCGTAGGCCGGGCCGGAATTCTCGTTTCCAATCTCTATGAACTTCAAGTTGAAGGGCTTTGGGTGGCCGTTGGCGGCGCGTAGGGCACCCCAAGTGGTGGATGTGCTCCCGTTCGCGTACTCTATGGCGTCCAGTGCATCCTGAACCCACTCATCTATCTTTTCCATCGGCACAACGTCCTCGTGCGCCATACCGCAGTTGATAACAAACACAGGCTCCATGCGGAGATCTTCGCAAAGCTGAAGATACTCGTGAAACCCAAGCCCGTTGGTGCTGTAGTAGCCCCAGAGGTTCCAGTGGGTCTTCCTGGCCGCCGGGTCGCCGATGGTTTGCTTCCATCGGAATGCATTTGCAATGCGGTCGCCCTCAACAAAACAGCCGCCTGGGAAGCGGCAGAACGACGGGCGCATATCCGCTAGCATTTTAACCAAGTCGGGCCGCAGTCCGTTCGCCCTGCGCTTGTAAGTCTTCTCGGGAAACAGCGAAACCATATCCAGAAAAACTCTCCCTGGCGACGACACCGAAAGCACCAGCCTTGCGTTGTCGTCCTCGGCTTTCGAAACCAATGCACAGCGAAACTTCTTCCAGACGGCTGAAACCCGCTTCACTTCGGTGCTGGCGTAGACCTTGCCGTCTTTGCCCTCCAAGGAAACGTGGATTGGTCCGGCGAAGCCACCCTCCGACCTGGCGTAGAAGGAACACCTATATCCAGCGCCCTTCTTCACAGGCAGGCCCCAATACCCTTCGTTGAAAACGGCAACGCGCCCACCATTCACAGCCGAAACATCCAAACGAAGGCATTTCTGGTTGTTTTTGTTAATCGGGAGGGATTTATCTATCGACCAAGAAGCAGAAGCGCCTTTGGGAACCAGCAACTGCCAACCAACCGGCGTATCTCCCTCTTCAAAGCTTCGGTTCCGCACAAGCTCCGCGTACAACCCCCCATCGCCCGCGTGGTTGATTTCCTCGAAAAAGATGCCATAGTGCAACGGACCAAGCTTAGGGCCAACCTCACCAACATTTACCGTTATCTTCACCCTTGGTATCTCCGCAAAAACCGCCTGCAAACAAACAACCGCCGCAACAAAGCACCACACCAGCGCCGCACAAGCCCGCTTCACTTATCTCCCCTCCAACACGCTCTCCATTCAAATCGAAATGCTCAAAAGGTCCACCGCTATATTGCTTCCATCAGCTCCTCGGCAATCTTGTAATTTCCAAACGGTGGCATCAAATAGGCTCCGGCCGTCATATGCCTCGCCTGCGTCAACAGCTCCTTAGCCACCTCCATTCCGTATGCGCGTGCATCCTGGTCAGACATGCCAGCCATTCGACGGCGAATCTCCTCCGGGATGTATATCCCCGGTACCTCATTGTGGAAGAACTCTGCATGCCGATAACTGCGCAATGGAAGGATTCCCACCAGCATTGGAACCCCCAGCTTTTGGGTCTCCGCCACCGCCCTTTCCAGCACCGAAAGCTCGTAGATTGGCTGGGTGTACACGAGCTGCGCCCCCTCGCCAACCTTTCGGCGCAGTCTCTCGACCTCATGCGCAAAGTCCGGAGCCGTTGGGTTGAACGCCACAGCAATCAAGAAAGCTGTTGGCTCCACGATGCTATTGCCGGCCAAATCAATACCCTCGTTAAAGCGGCTTAAGATGCGCACCAGGCCGATTGAATCGATATCGAAAACCGAGGTGGCCGTTGGGTAGTCGCCAACCTGGGTTGGGTCTCCGGTGATGGCAAGGATGTTGCGCAAACCCAGCGCGTGGGCACCAAGCAGGTCCGACTGAATGGCCAACAGGTTGCGGTCGCGGCAACTGAAGTGCATCATCACCTCGATGCCAACCTGTTCCTGAATGAGGTGGGCAACAGCCATGGGATTCATGCGCAGGCGCGCCCGGGCGCCGTCGGAGATGTCGATGCAGTCGCATCCCCTATCGCGCAGTGCCTGCGCCCCCTCAAGCACCTTGTCGATGCGGGAGCCTTTCGGTATGTCCAGCTCCACAGCTACAACGTACTTCTTCCCAAGCTTCTGCGAAAGGCGAGATGGCTGTGGCCTAACAACCTCAACAACGGCCGAGGAAGCAGAAACCGGCTTGGCCGACGGCTGGGCAGGCTCAACAGTCTGCCGCACGGTTCTGGAAAGTCCCCTAACCGCGGTGGCAAGCGCACGGATATGCTCAGGCGTTGTGCCGCAACAGCCGCCGATTATGGAAGCACCCGCTTCGGCCAATATGCGGCCGTAGCGCGCAAAATACTCCGGAGTGGCGTTGTAGTGCACATGCCCATCGATGATTTGCGGCAGACCGGCGGTTGGCATGGCGCAAACCGGAAGCTCGGTGGAGGATACCATCATCCGCACAATCTCCACCATGCGCTGAGGCCCCACCGCGCAGTTAGCACCAATGGCCACCAAGCCCAAATTGGAAAGCTCCGCAGCAACCCTTGCCGGAAGACCCTCGGCCAGCGTTTCGCCGTCTTCTGTAAAGGCTTTTTCCGCTATTATGGGAATATCAGCCAGCTTTTGAACAACGCGGATGGCCAGCTTAAGCTCTTCAATATCCGAGAAAGTCTCCAGCAGTATGAGGTCAACGCCGCTTTCCAGAAGAACCTCGGCCTGCTCGCGGAATGCGGCCGCGGCCTCCTCCGGATCGATGCGGCCGAGCGGCATCAGCGGCTTGCCTATGGGACCGATAGCGCCGGCAACCAGCACACTCCGACCTGCAGCTTTTCTTGCCGCCTTCACGCCGGCGGCGTTGATCTCCTTTACCAAACCCTCACGCTGAAAAGCCGCCAGCTTAAACCTGTTCGCCCCGAACGTGTTCGTCTCTATCATGGAAGCGCCGGAGCGCACATACTCTTCGTGCAGGGATGCAACCAACTCGGGATGGGTGATATTGGCGTACTCATATGGATGCTCGAAGTGTATGCCCCGCTCGTGCAGCATGGTGCCCATAGCACCGTCGCACACCAGCACGTCCGCCCCACGCAGAAGTTCAACAATTCCAGACATCTTGCACCCAAACCCATACTTATGGCTTCCATTCCCGATCTGCCGCCCCGGCCTTGGCGTTCGCCAGCCGCGCCAAAACAAAAAGCAGATCCGAAAGGCGGTTCAGGTAAGGAAGCACGAAAGCATTGATTTCGTAAGAGCGAGATAGGGCAACAGCCGTCCGCTCAGCCCGGCGGCACACAGCCCTGGCGATGTGTAACACTGCGGCGCAGGCCGTACCGCCTGGCAGTATGAAGCGCCTGAGTGGTGGAAGCTGACTGTTGTAGCGGTCTATCGCCTGTTCCAGCTCCTGCACCTGCTTTTGAGTAATCTTGGGTACGCTGTTGGCCCTGTCCGAACCGATGGCTGCGATCTCGGCTCCTAGAGCGAAAAGAGTGCTCTGAACCGCGACCACAACCTCCGCAATCTCCGAATCCGAAGCGGAAGACACGGCGCAACCAAGAAAGGCGTTAAGCTCATCCACTTCGCCGAGAAGCTGCACGCGCGGATCGTCTTTCGGAACGCGCTGCGGCCCCGAAAGTCCCGTCTCCCCAGAATCCCCAGTGCGAGTGTAAATGTTCATGATGCTTAGATAGACCGCCGTAGTTAATCTTCTGGCGCCATATAGGCTGCGGCTCCGCCCAGAAAAAAACAAGCTTTTTGAGAAACCCTCATGAATATATCATCCAAACGCGCATCCAAGCAACCCAAAGGCGCAAGAGTTCTATACACCCACCCCTTTTCCCATGCGCAAGAAGGAAATGTTCAAATCCCTTTGTGCGCCAAGACAGGGAACTAGATCGGAGAGCGGACGCAGAGAAGAACGCACAAGCTACACAGACTCGGAAGAACTTTCACAGCCACTGCCCGAGCCGGTATAAAGCTTAGCGGTTTGAATGGCGGCCTGAGCAACAGCCTCCCGAAGCTCTTTCGGTTCCAGCACCTCGGCGTGCGGACCGAAACCCAGAACCCACTTCACAACAGAGTGAAAAGCTGCGGTTCTCATCCTCAGCAGAACACCGCCGTCCGGCAGCTCCTCCAACTGCTGCGTGTGGTGGTAAACTCGGTCCCGCACCCAGCGCGCCCTGAAAGCGTCGAAACGAACCACCACATCCATCGGCTCGTCGCCGTGCTCGGCCTGGAAGCCGAAATCTATGTACTGGTTGACGTCGAAGTTCGGATCCGGCGTGAAAGTTTCCCTCAACAGCTCCCAGTCCTTTATGCGGCTTAAGCGGAAATCCCGGAAATCGTTGCGCAGATGGCAGTACGCAATCATGTACCACTCGCCGCGGATGTTCAGAATCCGATACGGATCCACAACGCGTTCGTTGGTTTGGCCGGTCCCCGCTGTGTAGTAAACGATGCGCACCTTCCTCCGCCTAGCCACCGCACGCTGAAGAGATGTGAGGAGTTCCAAATCAACATTTCCGCCCTGCGCCCCGGCAAAAACAACAGCATTGATAAGACCGTCCACATCCACGCTGGCACTGTCCGGAAGATAGCCTCCTATCCGCTGTAAGGCGGAAGCAATCTGCTCTGCAAACTCAGATCCAAGGTATTTGCTGGCAAGCTCCTTAACAAGGAACAAAGAGAGCAGTTCGTTCTTGCGAAGCAGGATGGCAGGCAGCGAATACGCGTCATCGGTATAGTACCAACCTCGGTGCTGACGGCTGTAGGCAATGGGCGCGCCCAGCCTTTCCTCCATAAAGGCGCGGTCGAGAAACGCCTGCCGCCGGCTGACCTCGAACACCTCCGCCACCTTGTCGGCGTTCGGGTACTTACCCTGCCTAATCTGTGAGTCTATCCAAACGATTCGCTCCCACTGCGACAATCCGCTTTCACCTCTCTTTGTTTTTCCACCTAGAACGCTTCAATCCTGCCAAAAATACCAGTACAGCACCTATAGAAAAAACCACCAAATCGGAGTGTGTTCGCTTCTGCAGGAACCTGCCCCGTTTTTTAGAAAAGACAATCGGTGCATCCTTATGCAGGCTGCCAACTCCAGTGCCGTACAGACCAACCTGAAGCGCTTTAGAACAGCGCTGTTTCTCCTCTTAGCGGTGATTTTCTTCGGCACAACCGGCTATCAGGTCCTGGAGGGGTGGTCGTTTCTAGATTCGCTTTACATGACCGTCATCACAGTGGCCACGGTTGGCTTCCGAGAGGTAAAGCCGCTCTCCGTGGAGGGGAAAATACTCACAATAGCCATAACAGTGCTGGGGGTAACCGCTGGAGCTTGGGCGCTTGGCGTAGGGGTAGAGCTTTTAGTGAGCGAAGAGATATACGGCAGTCTTTTCACCAAACGAATGCAGCGCGCTATACAGGATTTAAAAGACCACTATATAATCTGCGGCTTCGGGCGCATGGGCAAGCAGATAGCCAAAGATTTCGCTCGCCAGAACCTGCCTTTTGTGGTGGTGGAGGACAACCCGGAGCAAATCCCCAACCTTAAATCATCCGGCTACCTGTTTGTGGAAGGCGATGCCACCAACGACAGCGTGCTGAGAGCCGCCGGCGTCACGCGCGCCAAAGGCCTGATAGCCGTGGCATCCAGCGATCCGGTCAACGTCTTCATTGTTCTCACCGCCCGAGGATTGAATCCAAACCTTTACATAGTTGCCAGGTCCGTGCTCCAGGAAAACGAGGGGAAACTCCTTCGCGCGGGCGCCGATAAAGTTGTATCCCCCTACGTCATCGGGGGTCACAGAATCGCGGCGGCAGTTCTCAATCCGGTCTTGGTGGACTTCTTGGACAAGCTACTGCTCACCGGAGAGCTAAGCCTCCAGCTCGGCGAAGCACAGGTTTCACCAAACTCGCCGCTCATCGGAACCAAATTTGGTGACCAAGGCCTAAACTGCAACTACGGGATAACAATCGTGGCAGTAAGAAAATCCGGCTTCACGCTCTCACAGCCGGCTCCCGATGAGCCAATAGAAGCCGGCGATACCCTGATTGCAATCGGAAGTCCGGAGAACATCCAAAAATTCATCTCGGTTGCATCCGGAGGCATCGATGGACAAACCGCCGGTTGATATTCGCGCAAACATAGAAAATGTCCGGGAGCGCATCACCAAAGCCGCAGAGCGCGCCGGAAGAGACCCATCCGAAATCCTCCTCGTTGGGGCAACCAAGCAGGTGCCGGTCGAAAGAATAAGAGAAGCAATCGCCTGCGGGCTCACCGACTTCGGTGAGAACTACGTCCAGGAAGCCATACCCAAGATAGAGCAGATCGGCCCCGGAGTCCGCTGGCATTTCATAGGGTCGCTTCAGCGCAACAAGGCCAAGCATGTTGTCGGCCGATTTTGTCTGGTACACAGCGTGGACAGCCTGGAATTGGGCGCAGAGCTCGGCCGACGTGCCTCTGCCGCCGGATTGGTAATCCCCGTGCTTGTGGAAGTCAACGTCGGCGGAGAAAGCACAAAAAGCGGCGTCCCTCCAGAAGAAGCCTTGGAGTTGATTGAAAAACTCCGAAGCGTGCAGGGAATATCCGTAAGCGGCCTGATGGGAATCCCGCCTCCAACTGCCGACCCGGAACAAGCAAGGCCCTACTTCCGTACCCTAAAGAGCTTGTTCGACCAGCTCGATAATGAATGCAGGCAGTACTTATCGATGGGGATGAGCGCGGATTTCGAACAAGCAATAGAAGAGGGAGCTAACTTGGTGCGCATAGGTACCAGCATATTCGGTCCCAGAACCCGCTGATGCGAACCTGCTCTGCGAGCGGCATTTCGACCAAATAGCACCTTCTTCCCAAAAAATCCGCACCAAGGGGCTTGTTTGCTGCACTCAACTGCATACGAAAAGCGGTTTGCATCCGCGGCCAAACCGTTGATTCACAGCATGAACATCCCCAAACCAACGGCGTGCAAAAAACAGAGGAGGTTGCTTTCGGTGAACAGACGTCAGATGACTGACGAAGAAGAGGAATACGAGGTTTCGGAGAGCTGGCTGACCAGGCTCAAACGCAAAATCGGGCTGGAAGGCGACCCTGAAGATGAATACGAAGAAAATGACCCGAATTTCGACACAAGAAGTTCGCGCGGCCACAGCAGGGTGGTTTTGCGCGTGCAGCAGGCGCGTCCAACCGAGATATCGGTTAGGCTGGCACCCAAAACCCTTACCGATGCCCAAGCCGCCGCCGACGAACTGAAACAGCGCCGCCCTGTCATCCTCAACTTGGAGAAAACCGACGGCGACTTGGCTCTCCGAATGATTGACTTCATCAGCGGAGTGACCTATGCTTTGGATGGGTATTATCAACGTGTGGGCGCAAAGGTTTTCTTGTTCACTCCCAGCAATATAGGCATCTCTGTAGAGGACGAGATAGATCAGGAACAGCGCGACCTATTCTTCAATCGAGACTGAATGGTGGACCAAACGAAAAAGATTGCATTTATCGGTGTTGGCGCGATGGGCAGTGCCCTGGCTAAATCCGCGGTGGCATCTGGGGTTTACCGCCCGGAAGAAGTTCTGGTTTGCGACATTGTCGAGTCCCAGGCACGCAAGGTGGCCAACGAAATCGGTGCGGAATCGGAGGTTGACCCCGCCGCCGCGGTGCGCCGCGCATCCACCGTTGTGATCGCCGTGAAGCCGAAAGATGTCTCGGGCCTCCTGGAGTCAGTTCGTCCGGCCGCAACTTTCCAAAAACTGTTCATTTCCATAGCGGCCGGAATCTCCATTCGTACTATCGAAGGGCTGCTGCCCGAAGGAACACCCGTTGTGCGTGTAATGCCTAACACCCCATGCCTGGTTGGGGCCGGCATGTCGGTTTATGCTGTCGGCAGCTCGGCAAAGCCGCAACACGAAGAGGTTGTATCCCGCCTCTTCGGAGCGGTTGGGCTGGTCGAAAAAGCCGAAGAGAGCCTTTTGGACGCCGTTACGGGCCTCTCCGGAAGCGGGCCGGCCTATTTTTTCCTTATGCTGGAGGCGCTGGCAGACGGCGGCGTGAAAATGGGCCTTCCCCGCCCATTGGCACTGAAGCTGGCGGCGCAAACCTGCTTGGGAGCCGCGAAAATGGTTCTGGATACCGGAGAGCATCCTGCCGTTCTCAAGGACCGCGTAGCCTCTCCGGGCGGCACCACCATTGCCGGCCTCTCAGCGCTGGAAGAGGGCAGAGTGCGCTGGAGCCTCATCCGCGCTGTGGAACTGGCCGCGCAGCGTTCGCGAGAGATTGGAAGTTGATGCTATGCAGATATTCGGTTTGATCCTCTTGGCACTGCGCATCCTGCAGTTGCTCATTATCATCCACGCAGTAGTATCCTGGTTCCGCCCCAACAGGTACCATCCGGCTCTTGCCCTGCTGGACTCCATCGTGGAACCCATTCTCAGGCCGATTAGGCGCGTCCTTCACCCGTACATGCGCAATGTTCCGCTGGACTTCTCGCCGCTAATCGCCCTGATTCTCATCGACGTGGTGAGGGCGCTCCTCTTTCGGCTTTTGTTCACAGGATGGATACTGGGATGAGGCTCCGTCGCACAGTTCTTTTCAAAGCAAGCTTCTCTCTCCCAAGGCAACATGTCCACGGCTGAGCCCATCGAGCATTCAACCTCGAAACCCAACCCGCGGATTCTCCTGCTCCTCTTCGGTTTTGGACTGCTCGGAGAAATCTCGGCTGGAAGCGCTTTGCCCGATGCCCTCGGTGCGGATTACCGCGAATCACCGGCACTGTTTTTGGCGGCCTCTGTTGCAGGAATTTGCGCCGTTGCTTCAGCCGCTGTGCTCGCTGTCGGCCTCATCCTCAAAAAACAGGGGTTGGGACTATCCGCAGTGGGTCTTGGACCCGCAAACGCTTTGCGTGCCGCCGCGGTGGGGGTATCCTGGTACCTGCTTTTCCTGCCAATGGTCGTCGCCAGCGGTGTGCTTGTAATCACAATACTCCACCTGGCAGGCTTGCCCGTCCCATCCAGCCGCATCCAAGAGGTGGTGCTGTATGCCCTCAAAAACAAGGAGGCCCTCTGCCTGTTCCTGGTGATGATTGCGGTTGCGGGACCGGTTCTGGAGGAAATTCTCTTCCGCGGCCTCCTCTTCACCGCGCTGAGGCAAAAGCTTAGTTTTGGCCCCGCAGCAGTGGTGAGTGCATCAACCTTCGCTTTGCTTCATCCAATGGTATATTGGCTGCCGGTGGCCATTTTGGGTTTTATGCTGGCCCTTGTGTACGAACGTGAAAAGTCGCTGCTGCCGGCCATCATCGCCCACTCTGTGCACAACGGGCTTATTTTTCTGTTCACAATGTACGTTCTGAAGTAGCGCACCCCTCAGACATTCGACCCAGCGCCTTCCTACCGGCCAAACTCCCCTTCAGTTGCCCGCATGCCGCTTCAATATCGCGGCCGCGAGGAACGCGCGCCGTGGCCCGAACACCGCACCTCTCCAGCTCCTCCTGAAACCGCTGAATCTGCTCCGGCGGCGACGCCTCAAACCCCTCTATCTCGGGGCATGGGTTGTACGGAATCAGGTTAACGTGCGCCAGCTCCCCCTTCAAAAGCATCCCGAGCCTGCGCGCATGCTTCAAGGAGTCATTCACCCCTGCCAGCATCACATACTCGTACGTCACCCGCCGCCCCGTAATCTCTGCGTACTCATGGCAGGCCTGCAGAAGCTCGTCCAGCGGATAGCGCCTTGCCAAAGGCACAATCTGCTCCCGAAGCTTCTGCTCGGGCGCGTGAAGCGACACGGCCAGCGTAAACGGCAACCTGTACTCCGCCAACCTCCTGATAGCCGGTATGACTCCAACTGTGGACACGGTGAGGCTCCGCATGCTGATTCCCAACTCGGAATTGATAAGCTTCATCGCCTTCACCGTGGCCTCCAGGTTGAGCAGCGGCTCTCCCATCCCCATGAAAACCACGTTGCTGATGCGCGCGTTTTCGCCCTGCTCGCGCACCGCTATATCTTGGGCAACCAAAACCTGCTCAACTATCTCCCCTGCCGTGAGGTTGCGCCGGAAACCCATCAAACCGGTTGCGCAAAACGCACACGCCACCGGACACCCCACCTGGGTTGACACGCACACCGAATCCCTGCCCTCATACGGCAGGTAAACGCATTCCACGCTCTCCCCATCCCGAAGACCGAGGAGAAGTTTAACCGTGCCGTCGCAGGACTTCCGCTCCAGAAGCACCTCGCCCCTGCCTATGGAGAAAGCCGCCGACAACTGCTCCCGAAGCGAAAGCGGCAGGTCGGTCATTTCACCGAAACTGCGTGCTCGGTGCTTGTATATCCAAGCGGAAATCTGCCGCCCCCTGTACGGCTTCTGGCCCATCTCCTCCAAAAGCCGCACAATCTCCTCGGTGCTCATACCAAGCAAACAAGGCATTGTTTTTGAAGAAGCGGAATACATTTGGCTCGAAGGCTGTGCAGTGCCGGGCTTCATCTTCCGGAAGTGTTCGCCAAAAAACACCAAGTCTATCAGCGCCTGAACTGCAGGCCAAACGTGGCAATGTTACGCCGGAAAGCGCTTTCAACGCCGAAATACAGGCTGAGATCGTCGCGGAGCCGCGTTTTCCCGTAAATATCCACCTGGAGGTCATTCGGCCGATACAGGTTCAAGCTGAAACCCGTGGGCCCAGTTAGATTATAATCCAAACCAACGCCCAGGCGGGATGCATAGAAACCGTACCGCACATCCAGACTGCGAGATAGCGACTGCCCCAACTGCAGATTGATTCTGGTGGTTTCCCCAACGTCCCTCAGGCCGAAGTACGCAAACCTTCCGCCGGAAAGCGGCTGCACCCTGTTCACATCCAGCCGGAAGCGTCCGGGGCTAACGGTTTGGTAAACATCAAAGCTGGTTTGCCCCGTCACAGCCGAAACCGGCGGCGGTGGCCCCACCTGCTGTCCGCTCTCCCGCCGCCTGCGGCCCAGCAGGCGGTTCACCGTCTCATTCACCGCAAGCGTTATCTCCTTGGTGTTCTCGGCGGTCTGCCTCAGGTTGGCAATGGTGGCACGAAGGTCCTCGCGCATTTTCTCATCCGCGGTTAGCTTTTCGATGTTGGCAGATGCGCGCTCTATATTCTCGGTTGCCTTCTGCACATTCGCCAGCGTCTTCTCAAGGGTTTCTTTCAGATTGGCTTCGGTGACCAAGTCGCGGATTACGCTGGCCATCTCCTTGAAGCCCTCTGTCGTCTCGGCGATGTTTTGGGTTGCTTGCGACACGTACGGACGATTGGCCGCCACAAGGTTCCGCAAGTCAGCGATGAGCGCATCGGCGCGACGGGTGGCGCGCTCCGCGCTGGCCAAAACAGCACGCAAATCCTTACCGAGACGCAGATCCCGAACCACACTCTCGATGGAGCCGGCCACCGAGTTGATGTTCTCGGCAATCCGAGACGTTTCATCCGCAAACTTAGAGGCCTTTGCAATCAAATCCTCCAACTGCGGCGTCTCGATTCCGTACACAACGTCTTCTTCGGTCGGCTCTCGCTTCTGCGGCAGGACCGCGGCACTCGTCCCCGGCAGAATGTCAACGTACTTCTCCCCAATCAAGCCGCCGGATGAAATCCGAAACACAGAGTTCTTCGGGATGCGGTATCGGCGCACTATCTGTAACACCACCTCTGCCATCATGCGGTTGTCAGGCGTGCGCACCAAATCGATGCGCTGCACTGTGCCTATGCGAACCCCCGCCATGCGCACATACGAGCCCTCATCCAGATCCCTTACATCCTTAAAGCGCACCCTAACAACATAAGTCTGGTTGCGCCAGCCAAAGCCCAGCAGGTAGTACCGCACACTTACAAAAGCAAAAACCGCCAGCAGTACTGCTATCCCCACCTTGGTTGCGGCTCTCATCGCCACATCCTTTCACAGCAAAACAGCGAATCTCTCCCGGCGCACTGTGCGAAAGGCAAAGGAAATCTACCCCACGGCGCTTATAGGCCCCTGGGCGCGCCCCTCCACAAACTGCCGCACAACGGGATCACTGCTGTCGCGCATCTCCTCCGGAGTGCCAGCCGCTATTATGTAGCCGTCGTGCAGCATGGCCACGATATCGGATATTCTAAAAATGCTCGACAAATTGTGGGATACCACTATCGATGTAACGCCAAGCTCGTGCTTCAGCCGCACGATTAAATCGTCGATAACCCGGGCCGTAATCGGGTCCAAGCCGCTCGTCGGCTCGTCGTAAAGCAGAAGCCGCGGTTTGGTTGCCAGTGCGCGCGCCAAGCCAACGCGCTTCTGCATCCCGCCTGAAAGCTGTGCTGGCATCAGGCGCTCAACCCCGCGAAGCCCAACCAACCGCAGGTTTTCTGCCACCACCTGATCCAGCTCCTCTCGGCGGATGTTCGGCCTGTGCCTCCGAACCGCAAACGCCACGTTTTCGTATACGTTCATGGAGTCAAACAGCGCCGCGTACTGGAAGACCATCCCGATTTGCCGGCGTATGGGAACCATCTGCCGCTCTGTAAGCGGAACTATGTCTGTTCCGTTGAGGAATATCCTGCCTTCAATCGGCTTTATAAGGCCGGCAATGCACTTAAGCAGGGTGCTCTTCCCACTGCCGGACATGCCCATAACAGAAACTACACTGCCCTTGGGCACCTCCAAACTGGCCCCGCTGAGCACCTCTTTCCCGGATGCTATATAGGTGATGCCCTCCACCCTAACAACCATGGTCCGGCCTCATTATAGCATACCGAACAGCGGAGCAACAAAACCGCCCCTCATGGCACGCAGCCTGCCCTCACCCAATTTCCCTTCCGCGCTTTGCCGCAGGCGAGAGGAACCAATCAACCTCTCTTATCGGTGTAAGGAAGGCCGGAAATGGGTGATTGGCCTGCTTACCCTCACCCCTAGCCACTCTCCCAGTTTTGTGCTGTTCCGAGAGAGGGGAACCAAAGCGCCTCCTTCTCCTCCCTAAATGAGAGAAGGAGAAAGGAGTATGCGGACTCTATAGAAGGGCTTGGAAACTAGGGCAGAGCAAGAAAAAGGGCGGGCAAACGCCCGCCCATCAACGTCCTATCTAGCAGGGGAGGCAATGCCCCCCTTCAAAGCCGCCTTACTAAAGCTTCGCCAACCCCACGGCGGCGCGCAGTATCTGGGTGACCTCGGCTATGGAAACCTTACCGTCGCCGTTCAGGTCTCCAGCCGCCAACTGCTGAGCCGATGCCTTCAGGATTCCAACGGCTATCTGCAGGGCTATGGTGGCATCGGGGATGCCAACCCTGCCGTCGCCGTTCAGGTCGCCCTTAACAACCGCAGGCGGAGGAGGCGCAGCCGCAGGCTCCCAAGCCACCGGGGCCAGCTTGAACTCGGTGAACCGGGCAGTGCGGACGTCACCGCTGGCATGCGAGGTGGCCGCCAAGCCGATGAACAGGTCCTTCGGGAAGTTGGCAACCGTGGTCTCTGCCACCAGCGCCGGCACGCTCCCATCCTCCGACTTGTAGAGCGAGAACCGATCGCCGCTACGGGTCAGCATGATCCACGTGCCGAACCTCCACCAGTTGTCGCCGCCCAGGTCCGAAGACGCTCCGTCGGTAAGAGGCCGCCACTGCAGTCGAGCGCCGTGGTGCGACGTTCCGGCCGCAAACACGTGCCGCGACCCAGCATCCAGCGTCTCGCGCACCATGATTCCGGCCTTGCTCCAATCGCTTCCGCCCTGGGCAACGTCAAGCACCCTCACAACCGCGGTGAAGTCTCCGCTTACCTTGTTCGGCAGGTAGGCATAGTAGAACTCGTCGGCGTTGCCCCAGATATCCGCACCATCCGCCTGCACGATCAGCTCACTGCCGGATACCTTGTGGCTGCCGCCGGAGGAGTTGATGTCCTGGCCCTTGAGCGAAGCGAAGTCCACAGGAGCAAGCTCCTTGGGACCGAAGCCGGCTCCGGTTATCTTCAGCTCGGGCACCATAGCCACCTTGCCGCCCTCCACAGTCAAAGTGACTGGATCGGGCAGTGTCACGGCACCCCTTCCGGACACAGTGAGCTTATACGTACCCGGCGTGAGATTCGTAAACCGGAAGCTTCCATCCGCATCGGCCGTGGTTGTGGAGCTCTTGTTGCCCTTCGAGTCGGTGATCTCAACGGTCAGCCTGTTGGCACCGGCGCCGGTTTCCGAAACAACACGGCCGTAGATGGCGCCCACTTTATCCGAACTGACCCTTAGTCGGCCGGCGCTGTTCTGGCTTCCGGCTCCACCGCCACCTTGGTTGCCCAGAATGGCTATAACGTTTTCGCCGTCCCAATTGATGAATTCGCTGGGCACCAAGTAGTTGCGAATTGCATTCCACGACCACAGCATCTGCCCCACGAAGTGGCCGTTGACGAAAGTGAGGTCACTGTCATCGCAGTTGAAGCCGGACAGGAACAAAGCCCGACCCTTGTACTGCTTGAATTTGTCGGGGATGCGGAATTTGATGCGGTACCAGAACCAGCTGTTGTTCGGAACCGGATTGCCGGCCTGCAGGTCGGCGGGCCAATCCACCTGCATCCAGTTCGCGGTCTCCTTGAACTCCGGCTTGGCCGGATCGAAGCTGTCGGGGCGAACCACGGTCGGGTCGTCGTAACCGCCCCAGGCGGTGACGGACACCGTGGTATCCGTGGACGCGGAGGACAAATCGATAAACGGATACGGCTTCACAACCAGGTTCTGGGTAACTTGCTTCCCGGCTTCTATCTTCACCGGCTGGGCACCGGGAACTTCATATTCATCGGATGCCACGGTGAAGGTATAGGTCCCGGGATCAAGGAACATCCGGAAGTTCCCGTCGGCGTCGGTGCGGGCGTTCATCACCAACCCGGTTTCGGAGACAGCCTGAACGGTGGTTCCGGCGGCAACCGGATTGCCCTTCTCATCTTTGACGCTGCCGGTTACCTGCGCCGGAGCGGCGGCATCTCCCGGAAGCTTGCCCGCCTGGTCGATGGTTCCCGCCTGGAAGCTGGCAACAACCGCTTCACCCATGGCCTGATTGGCGTGCGTCTGCATATGAATGCCGACGGTGAGAGGATCCTCAAACGGCCTCTGCACGTTCTCGGCACTCATATCGATGTCATCGTTGACCTGCTCCCATGTCTTGCCGCCGTCAAGAGAGTAGAAAACGCGGATTATTGTGCCTCTGCGGTCCAAGCGGAGCCAGTAGGGCGGTTGGATTCCCTCAATCGTGGTGATGCTTCGGCTTTGGCCCTGACCGCCGCCCTTGGTCTCGCATCGGTTGCGTGTTGCCGCAACCAACCACCAGGTTGGGATGTCGTTCGGGTCCGTGTAGCTGTCCGGAATCGGGCCGGAGCAAACCAGAATTCCCACATGGCTCCACTCGTTGAGCTGTGGAACAGAGATAACCTTAAGCTGAACGGTGAAGTCTCCGGTGATGCCTTCTTGGTAGATGTAGTACGGCTCGAAGCGCCCCATCCACACATCCTGGTCCGCACTGCGCAAGATCAGGAGGCCGTTTCTAACCTCATAGGAAGGCGTGGGATAGGCCGTGTCGTAGATAACCTGCTTGGTCTTCCAGAAGGGTTTGAGGGTTGTCCCCTCGAAGTTGTCAGACTGCGGCGGGGCGGCAAACACCGCTCCAACCGCAAACGCTGCAAAAACTGCACACAAGAGCAGGATGTGCAACCTGAACCTTACCATGGTAACCCTCCCTCGAACTTTTGTAAGCGCTTTACAGCGCGGAATCTCAGCGGCCAAAAGCCGCACCGAAACATGGTGAAGTTTCGCTTAAAAACGGCATCACCTCCCTGGAAAAGTGAGATGGGGAAATCCCGCCCGTGCAAAAGCCCCTCTCGAAGCGGGATTGGAGAAGCAAAAGATGTGAAGGCCAAACTGGGGAAATACCTCAAAACCCTGCCCTTCAAACGCCACCAAGGCGGCAACAACCTGATGTACACAGACACCCTCCCAAAGCCCGGTGCCAGACAAAAAGGATGCGCTAGCTCCAAAAATATGCTATCACGCCAGGTAAAGCGTGTCAACCACCCTTGCGGTTTTTTCAGACACTTCTCAAAGTTCCGAACGCCATCACGCAAAACCCTTCCCCCGGTCTGTACACAAACTGGGAGAGGGGCTAGGAGTGAAGGAAGACAGCACCGCGGGAGAGTGGTCAGAGGAGAAAGTGTATGCGCCGCCCATACTTAAGCATCAATATCCAAAAGCTCCGCACAGGTTAAAAAATAGCTCTCCCCTGCTCAAAGTGTACCAAACCGCAGGGGAGAGCTTTCGCGGTCGAGCCGCGCGCGGGCTTGTGATTTTAAGGAGGGGTTAGCTGTTCAGGATTTCTTCCACCTCATCCGCATCAAGCTCTGTGATGTAGGCTATGCCGCTTACATCGGCCGCCTCGCGTGTTATTGCGGCAATATCGTCGCGGCTTATGTACGGCAGTGCAAACTTGCGTGCTCCGGCCATAAGCTGCCGCAAGCCCTGCGCCAACCTCTGGTAGTAGGTGAAGAGTCCTATGGCACTAGGAGGTACATCCTTATACTTTCCGTCGAGCAGTCTCTTCAGCTCAACTGTTCCCACAAACACTTCCTCAATTGTGGAACCGTACCTCTTGTAGATACCGGGAATGTTTCCAGCCGCAATCAGCGAGCCGACGTTCTTGCCAACCATAGCGGCAGCAAGCGGACCTCGGGCCATACCCACCAGCTTCACATACGGAGCGCCAAGAGCAAGCACCTTGAAGATTTGGTCCTCCATAGTAATACCGCCTGCGAATGCTGTTGGCGGCACGTATTCTCCGCGCATGGCTATGGTGTCCAGATATTTGTAGGCAAGGCTCCATATTTCGACAGTGGGGATGCCCCACTCGTTCATCATGCGCCAGGGGCTCATGCCGGTGCCGCCGCCGGCGCCGTCTATGGTCAGAAGGTCTATCTGGTACTTGGACGACCACTTCACAGCGCGCGCCAGGTCCGCTGGTCGGTAGGCGCCGGTCTTGAGGAAAACGTACTTGGCCCCCATATCGCGCAGTTCCTGCACGCGGGAGGCAAAGCTCTCCTCGTCCACCATGCCGAGGCGGCTGTGGCGCTCGAACTCGCGGAACACACCGGCGTTGAATGCAGCAATTACGTCAGGGTCTCTAGGGTTGGGCAGGACTATGTAGCCGCGGTCGTAAAGCCGCTGGGCCTTTTCAAGGCTGGATATCTTCACTTCACCGCCGATGTCCTTGGCGCCCTGGCCCCACTTAAGCTCAACAGCCACAACCCCAAGCTTCTGAATCGCATACTCCAGAACGCCGAGGTTGGTATCTTCCACGTTCGACTGGACGATGATCTCACCGTAACCGTCGAGCTGCCACTCTTTGTAAAGCCTCACACGGCGCTCGAGATCTGGACTGCTGACAACGCGGCCGTCCTCTATAACGGCGGCGTCATCCATGCCGCAAACGTTCTCACCAATGGTAAGCGGAACACCGGCAAGCGCGGCGCCGATCGCAAGGCCCTCCCAGTTGTTCTTGGCAACATCTGTGGAACCAAGTCCCGGGATGATAAACGGAAGCTTGCACTTGAGACTGCCGTCCCTACCAACCGCGGTTTCCAAATTCACCGCCGGGAATATGGCGGCATCACTTGTCGGCTCCACCCCGTAGGCACCAACAGCCGTGCCCATGATGTTGAAGTGCGACAGGTCTATCGGATAGTCTTTCTCAGACGCCGCAGTAACAGAACCGAACGGCTGAGGGTAAATAACCTCAGCACCGCGAATGGCACTGCGCCCGATTTCGCACGTGCCCAAACACCCATCCACACAAGTGGTGCACATGCCGCTGAAAGGACATATAGAGTCTGTTCGGTTTTTGGTTGATGTTGCCCCAGAGGCATTCAGTCTGGTTAAAGCCATAATATCCCTCCGTTTTTACTAAGGTTCAAACTTCTGCATAAATCTCCGCGGTCCAACCCGCGGTAAAACCCCTCTCTTTTCGCTGGATTACTCCCGAATCCACCCCCTTCGGATGCTCCTAGGTTTGTTCAATGCAGTTTTTGCACAGACCACGCATGTATGTACGGGCGTCCGTCCCGAGCGAGTTTCACAATGCCTTGAACGCGCACCAGAACATCCATCTCCGCCTGTGATTGGAACTGAGCGGCCCGCGCACCGGATACGTATATGCTTCCGGTTTCATCCTCCAAAATCCAATCCCTTCGAGAGACCGGAGGCCCACCCTGCACCGACCAACCAGAGGTTGGTGAAGCCCCACGGTAGTGCCCCTGAAGGGTAACCTCTTTGTTCAGCATGGCCCGCGGTGCTCGGACTATATCCTCAACCTTGGTCGTTCGAGCGTCTTCAACCTCGGGTTCGGTTATGCGTATTTCGACTGAGGACCTTGTGGTCTGCTCGCGTCCCTCGGCGGTAAGCCAACCAACTATCTTGTAGCTTCCCGGCGGCACCTGGTCGCCGTCTTTATCGGTTTGGTCCCACGTTTCCTCAAAAGAGATGGTTTCACCGGGGCGAACGTTGATGTTCTGGATTACCTGGGCGAAAGCGCGCCCGTGGGACCAACGCCACAACTCCCTGCCGGAACGTGATGCTGTGAGGTCGTACCTCTGAGACGTGGTGAAGGTAAGCGGCGCCGGCATCCCGCCGCGGTTGGTTACAGAAAGGGTTATGGTTATCGGCTCCCCAAGTCGGTAAACACGGCGGTCTGTAGAAATCTCAACTTGCAGTACGGCAGGTTTCAAAGCCGGTTTTTCTGGAACTCGCTCCAAACTTTTCAATGTCCACGGCATCCCCCGTTTAGCAGGAGCCTCCACCACGGCGATGATGCGGTCGCCCGGCATCAAGTAGTACGACGCCAGCAAACGATAGTTGGCCGGTGAATAGAGGTTAATGGTTCGGCCGCGCACGGCGGTGTAACCCGGCTTCAGCGTAAGGACTTCGCCGGATTTGGCGGCGCTACCCCCAGAGACTCGGGCGGTGATCGTTGCGTGCGGGAACGATTCGCGCTGTACGCTTACCACGGTAGCTTCCAGCGAAAGGGGTTTCGACTGGGCGCTCCACGCCGGCACTAATGCAGCATATGCGCATATAACGACGAGCAGTATCCCACGCATCGCGGACCGGGTTACTATTATATAACCTTAACCTCCAGAAACTAAGTTGCTTATATGATACACAATATATCGCAATTACGCAATAACCTTTCTTGCCCTTTTTCGAATTCAATCCCAAAAATTGCAGATAAAAGGAGATGAACGCGCAGTTAACGAAACAAATATCCGGAAGCCATGGGAACAACCGGCAAAACAAAGTCTGGCCGCAGGTGTGCACGCAGGCTTAACGACCTAGATGCTCGGGAGTGGATGCGGTTCACCAAAAGCTGGTTCGTGTGCAACCCCCCTCCCAGAAACAAAGATGCCGTACTTCATCCAGCCAAGTTCCCTGAAGCGATGGCGGAGGATTTCATCCGGTTCTTCACCATGCCGGGCGAGGTGGTTTTGGATCCGTTTGCCGGAGTGGGCTCCACGCTGGTTGCCGCCGAGGCATGCGGTCGCCGAGGCGTTGGCATAGAGCTTTCGGCGGCGTTCGTGGATGTTGGCAGAAGGCTTCTCGCTGAAGAAGCCCTCCTGATTCAAGGCGACGCTCGAAATGCCGTCAGCCTGTGCCGCGGGGCCGGCATCGAAAGCGTGCAGTACGTCCTCACCTCGCCGCCGTACTGGCGGATGCTGAAAACCAGCCGCGGAAATGTGCTTTCCGCTCACAAAGAGCGAATTCGCAAGGGCCTGCCCACAGATTACTGCGGTGATTCCGCGGACCTAAGCTCCATAGATAAGTACGATGACTTCCTTGCCGCCTTGGTAAGCATCCTGACAGACCTAAGAAACCTGCTGGACCCCGGGCGCTACTTAACGGTGGTTGCCCAAAACATCCGAATCCCGGAAGGGAGGGTTTGCACCTTTGCTTGGGACCTAGTATACGCGCTTTCGGACTACTATACCTTTAAAGGGGAGCGCTTGTGGCTTCAGGATAATAAGAGATTGGGAATGTGGGGATACCCATCCGAGTTTGTAACCAACGTTCACCATCACTACTGCTTGACGTTCAAAAACGATAAGGTGTAAGCTGATTTGGCTCTGTGACAATACGTGCGCTAATGGTGTCTAATTTTGTGGAAGGAAAACTCAATATCCTAAAGCCGCCGCCTCAGGCGCGGTTCCATCTTTGGTAAACGCGCAAAGCAGCCCGCCAAACGTGCGGCGCTAAGCTTAACCACTAAAAACGGTGAAACGGAGAGAAGTTGCGGAGATATGGAAGAAAGAGACTTGCTCAACAGAAGAGATTTTTTGAAAGAAGCTGCGGTCTTTGCCGCCCTTATGTCCATGCTCGGCGGTGAGGAGATAATTGCGGCAGAGTCGGGTTCGGAAGGAGCCCCATCCGGTCCACCTGTATCCATCGGGGTTATAGGTCTGGGCGAGCAGGGACGGGAACTGCTCAAAACGCTGGCCAATGTGCAAGGCGCCAACGTGGTGGCCATATGCGATGTGTACGAACCGTTCGTCACACGCGCGAAGGAGCTGGCGCCCAAGGCAACAACGCACGCAAACTACAAGGAAGTACTGGACAACAAAGAGGTGCAGGCGGTTATAGTGGCAACGCCAACCCACCTGCACAAACAAATAGTGCTGGATGCCCTGCAGGCCGGAAAGCACGTGTACTGCGAGGCCCCTCTTGCGCACACCATCGATGAGTGCAAGGCCATAGCCTCTGCCGGCAAAGCCGCAAAGACCGTGTTCCAGGTTGGCCAACAGCTCCGATCGAGCGGTGTGAGGAACCACGCCATCAAGTTCGTTAGGGCCGGCGCAACCGGAAAAATCGTAGCTGTGCGCGCCCAGTGGAACAAGAAGACAAGCTGGCGCAGAGCCGCTCCTTCCCCAGAACGAGAGAAGGAAATAAACTGGAGGTTGGATAAAAGTATATCAACCGGCTTGATGGGCGAAGTGGGCATCCACCAAGTGGATGTGGCTAGCTGGTACCTGAAGGCCCTGCCCGAATCGGTGTACGGCTTCGGCGGAGTCTTAGCCTGGAGCGACGGGCGGGAGGTTCCAGATACCGTTCAGTGCGTGTTCGAATATCCGGGTGGTGTGCGCCTGCTTTACAGCGCCACCCTGGGGAACTCGTACGACGGTGCTCACGAGATATTCTTCGGCACCTCCAGCGCCATCATGCTCAGGGACGAGCGCGGCTGGATGTTCAAAGAATCCGATGCGGCCATGCTCGGCTGGGAGGTGTACGCCAGGAAAGACAAGTGGGGAGACGACACCGGCATAGGTTTGATTGCAGATGCAAGTAAACTGCTGGCCGCAGGCAAAGAACCAGCCAAGGAAGCCACGGTTGATCCGGTGAAAACGTCTTTCTACTACGCCATGGATGAGTTCTTAACCTGCATCAGGCAGAACAAAAAGCCGAACTGCGGTGCCGAAGAAGCCTTCCAGGCGGCGGTGGTGGCACTGAAAGCCAACGAGGCTGTTATCAGCGGCAGCAAGGTGACTTATCAGAAAGAGTGGTTCAACCTAGCCTAAACCTTTCTATGGGAGCAGATGCTCCAAAACCCGGGGTTTGCTTTTTCGCTTGAATTTGCGGCAAGCCCGCATAGAAATTTTTGGTTAGGCTCTTTTCCGACAGCAGTGTCTGTCGGCTTGGAAAACGCCTATTCGGGCATGTTGAAATTCCACCAACGTGCCCCAAAAGGCGGGTGTGTAAATTAAGCAAAAGGAGTTGGTCTGAGCTATGGAAGAGAAAGAGGTTAAGAAGCGAACAACAACCAGACGAGACTTTCTTAAGGTCGCCGGCGTAACGGCGGCAAGCTTGGCCGTAACCGGCTTGGCTAAGAGCAAAACGTATGCTGTGGCCTCTCCGCGCGTTATAGGCGCGAACGACCGCATTAATGTTGGGTTCATTGGTGTTGGCGGCCAGGGAACTCATCATGTTAACATCCTCAGAAGCAGAAGCAACGAGTTCAACGCCCAGCCGATCGCCATCTGCGATGTTTGGGAAAAGCGCCGTACAATCCTCAAAAACGCCCTGCAGCTCCCTGACTCTCAGGTCTACAAAGACTACCGGAAGCTTCTGGAGAACAAGGACATCGACGCCGTTTGGATCGCCACCCCCGAACACTGGCACTATCAGCAAACCATGGACGCTCTGGAAGCCGGCAAGCACGTGTACCTCGAGAAACCGATGACCCGCTACCTGGACGAAGCACTCAAGATATACAAAAAAGTAAAAGAAACCGGGTTGGTACTCCAGGTTGGGTCCCAGGGATGCACAGATGCCAAGTGGCACAAGGCCGGAGAGCTGGTTAAAGCCGGCGCAATCGGCAAAGTTGTGTGGTGCCAGGGCAGTTACTGCCGCAACAACCCGAACGGCGAGTGGAACTACTACATCGATCCTGATTTGAAAGAAGACAACGTAGACTGGAACGCGTGGCTCGGCCCCGCTCCGAAAGTGCCATTCAGCCCCGAAAGGTACTTCCGCTGGCGCAAGTATTGGGATTATTCCGCCGGCATTCTCAGCGATCTCTTCCCGCACAGGCTTCATCCTTTGATGATTGCGATTGGCGGCGGTGAATTCCCAACGCGAGTTATGTGCTCCGGCGGACAGTTCCTGCAGCACGACCGAGACGTGGCCGACACCACTCACGTGCTGGCGGACTTCCCTGGCGGCTACACAATGCTTATCGCCGGCAGCACTATCAATGAGTTGGGACTGCAGGACATAGTCCGCGGCCACAAGGCCAACCTCTTCTTCGGCGGCGCCGGCGTGGAAATCCGCCCGGAGAGGCCTTACGCGGATGAAATCGAAGCGCGAACCGAGCAGGTTACCGGCCCGCGCGAGGACATCGGAGAGCATCAGAAGAACTTCCTCGACTGCATCCGCGACAGGACCAAGAAGCCCAACTGCGACGTCGAACTAGCAACCAAGACGATGGTAGTGGTGGCCTTGGCCGAGATGTCGTACCGCCAGAACAAGGTGATGCTGTTCGACCCGGTTAAGCTGCAGATTATCAACAAGTAGGCCTGGTTTCTTCCAAACGCAAAAACACCGGCGGCACAGGCGCTTATGGCTTGGCCGCCGGTTTTCTTTTTTAGGCCCTTGCGTTGAAGCGGTTCATGGCGGCCTCCACCCCCTCGCGGATAACAACCATAGCGGCTTCGGCCGCGCGGCAAACCTGCTCCCGCACCGTGGGAAGTTCCGAGCGGTGAAACCGGCTGAGCACGTAGTCAACCATATTTCCGTCCGGCGGCTGCCCGATTCCTATGCGAATCCTGGGAAAAGCCTGCGTGCCCAAACAACCGATTATTGATTTCAACCCGTTGTGCCCGCCGTCGGACCCAGAGGCTCGGACGCGTATGCGCCCCAACGGCAGATTTACGTCGTCGCAAATAACCAGGATTTTGGAAGGCTGCACACCGTAGTGCGATGCCAGGGCCTGTGCCGCCCTTCCGCTCAAATTCACGAAAGTTTGCGGTTTTGCCAAGACTACGCGCGCCCCATCCGCCTCCACTTCGGCAACAAGCGAGTGGAACCTGCGGCTTCGAATTTTGCAGCCGAGAAGCTTCGCCAGCTCGTCAAGCGCCATAAACCCAACGTTGTGACGCGTGCCTTTGTAAGCCCAACCCGGGTTGCCGATTCCCAAAACAATCCAAACGGCTTGCCCACAAGGGCCAACTGAACCGGCAAACGAACTGCAACCTGTGTCAGGCATACTCCGCGAAAAGCTCGCTGACGGAACGGTTTGTGTGGATGCGGGTTATGGCGCTGGCAAGCAGCGGCGCAACAGACAAAACAGTAAAGTTCGGCGGGCGGCGCTCCGGCGGTACCATGATGGTGTTGGTGGCCACAACGGCTTTTATGGGTGAGTTTGCAATTCGCTCCGCGGCACCCGCAGACAGCACCGGATGGGTGCAGCAGGCGTACACTTCCTTGGCGCCCCGCTCCTTAAGCGCAAACGCTCCTTGAACGATAGACCCAGCGGTATCTATCATATCGTCTATCATAATCGCGCGCCTGCCGGCAACATCCCCGATGATCTCCATAACCTCGGACTTGTTCGGCTCTGGCCGGCGCTTGGTTATAATGGCAATCGGGGCTTTGAGGATCTCGGCGAATTTGCGCGCACGTGCCACACCGCCCACATCAGGGGAGACAACCACCAGATCCGAGTCTGCGAGGCCGTGCTCTATAAGATAGCGCGCGATAATCGGACCTCCATAAAGGTGGTCAACAGGCAGGTCGAAAAACGCCTGGATCTGGTCAGCGTGAAGATCGATGGTCAGGATGCGATTTGCCCCTGCCACCTGCAGGAGGTCAGCAACCAGTTTGGCGGTAACCGGCTCGCGCGGCTTAACCTTCTTATCCTGCCTGGCATAACCGTAATACGGCATCACAACAGTGGTTCGAACCGCCGAAGCTCTTTTGAGGGCATCCAGAATGATGAGCAGCTCCATCAGGTGATCGTTCACTGGGGCAGATGTTGGCTGGATAACAAAAGCGTCTGCGCCGCGTATGCTCTCTTCTATCTTCACCTGTATTTCGCCGTCGGAAAAGCGGCAAACCGTCATTTTGCACAGTTCTATGCCAAGTATCCCCGCAATTTCCGCCGCCAGCGCGGGGTTGGCATTGCCTGTTAAAAGCTTCAGTCTTTGCACGTAGTGTCCCCCCTGGTTTGCATGCGTATATCCGCTTGAATGCGCACGTCTGTGTTATCGGGCACATCCGTATCGCCTATGTGAACAAAAGACCCAATGCTCACCCCGGAGCCCACGGTGCAGTTGGGTCCGAGGTGTGTAAAAGGCCCCACAGTTGTATTTTCGCCGATACTGCACTGAAAAATATAGCAAAATGAAGCCTTAACGCCGGCACCCAGCACGGAGTCTGCAATCCAGACCGACGGGCCGATTCTGCAGTTCTCCGCCAATTTCGAACGGCCGGTGATGTGGGTATTTGGCAGAACAACCGTATCGGGAGCTATCTCCACATCCGCATCTATGTAGGTGTTTTTGGGATCCACTATAGTAACACCTGCAAGCATGAAGCGCTTCAGTATGCGCTCGCGCATAACGGTTTCCACCTGAGCCAGCTCGGCTCTGTGGTTAATTCCCAAAACCACACTTGAGTCCTGGCAGGTGATTGCACCAACGCGCCCGCCGGATTTGGCCAGTATCTCGATAACATCGGTTAGGTAGTATTCGCCCTGGTTGTTATCCGGGCGAATTTGCTCGAGGGCCGGCAGAAGCCGTTCGGGATTAAAGCAGTATATGGCCGTATTGATCTCCCGAATGGCAAGGGGGTCTGGATCGGCATCCCTAGCCTCAACGATTCGCAGAACCGAGCCGTCGTCTGCGCGCACAATCCTCCCGTAGTGGCCGCCGTCCGGCAAAACAGTGGTGAGAAGCGTTGCGTCGTTCCGGTTCTGGATGTGGTAGCGAATAAGTTCAGACAGGTTTTCTCCGGTGATAAGCGGTGTATCGCCAGGCAGAACCAGCAGACACTTTGCTGAAGGGGGAACCGCACCCATCGCCGCCATGAGGGCATGGCCGGTTCCGCGCTGCTCGGTTTGCCAGGCGAAGCGAATATCGCAACGCCGGTCCCAATGCGCTTGCTCGGTTAGAGACGAAACAACCGCCTCTCCCTGGTGGCCCACTACTACCACCACTTGGGAAATACCGGCGCTTTCGCACGCATTGATGATGTAAGAGACCATCGGCCTGCCGCAGAGCGGGTGAACCGCTTTCGGCAGACGAGACTTCATGCGAGTGCTTTTACCCGCGGCAAGGATTACAGCAACAGTATCCTCTGAAAGGGGGTTATCAATCTCCATGTGGTGCAGACAAACATGGGTCAGGCCCAAAAAAGAAAAGAGGAAATGGCTCCGGGGCAGGGATTCGAACCCCGATAGGCGGCTCCAAAGGCCGCAGTCCTGCCGTTAGACGACCCCGGATCCGCACCACCCCAAACGCGGTGGCTTCACTCTCGGCAAGCATATTATATCCACTGCGCCGAGCCGTGTCAACGCGCGCGCCGGGAAAGCCGCTCAGCAGGCTTTAAAAACCGCTCAACTCAGCAAACCTCTCCGCGGGCCTTAGGGAAAACTCCCGCGGCTCGCATAGCAGTGCTTCGGAGGGAACCGCCCATAAGCGAAGAAATATAAAGTGGTGCTTGGTCATTCAATCGGAAAATGCTTTAGCAAAGGAGATGTAATCATGTCGCGCAAACTAACTCGGCGTGATCTCCTTGAGAGGACGGCGATTGTAGGTGCAACCATCGCCGTGGGAGGGCTTAGCTGGGCAGAGCAGGCCCCCAAACCCAGGCGTATATCTCCAAACGAGAAGCTGAACATCGCAGGCATCGGTGTCGGCGGCATGGGCGCGGCGGATATGAACGCCGTAAGCACCGAAAACATTGTGGCCCTTTGCGACGTTGACGAAGCTCGGGCGGCAGACACATTCAAGCGCTTCCCAAACGCCCGTAAATATTTCGACTTCCGCGAAATGCTGGAGAAGGAAGACAAGAACATCGATGCAGTGGTAGTCAGCACCCCTGACCACACCCATGCGGTGGCAACCGTTATGGCTCTCAAAATGGGGAAGCATGTGTACTGCCAAAAGCCTCTTACCCGCACCGTTTCCGAGGCCCGCATTGTAACCGAAACCGCCAGGAAATACAAAGTTGCCACGCAGATGGGCACGCAGGGGCATCCTTCTTACGTTCGCCTTGTGGAGTTGATTCAGTCCAACGTAATAGGCCCGGTTACCGAAGTGCACGTTTGGACCGACAGGCCAATCTGGCCGCAGGGGCTTACTCGTCCGAAGGAAACCCCACCGGTGCCTCCAACCCTGCACTGGGACTTGTGGCTCGGTCCGGCGCACGAACGGCCCTACCACCCAGCATACCTGCCGTTTGTCTGGAGAGGCTGGTGGGATTTCGGCACCGGCGCCCTTGGCGATATGGCCTGCCACCTGATGGATGGAGCATTCTGGGCGCTGAAGCTGAAGTACCCGACCACAGTTGAAGCCGAGGGAGAACCTCGTCTGCCGGAAAGCGGGCCTCTGTGGATGATAGTGCACTACGAGTTCCCGCGGCGCGGAGACATGCCTCCGGTGAAGCTAACCTGGTACGACGGCGGGAAAATGCCCCCCGAGGAGCTCTTCGAGGGAGTGAAATTGCCCAAAGGCTCCAACGGTTCGCTGTTCATCGGTGAAAAAGGCAAGATATTGGTAGAACACGGCGCTCCGCCCAAACTGCTTCCGGAATCCAAGTTTGCAGATGCGAAGCTTCCAGAGCCGTACCTGCCGCGGGTGGATAACCACTACCAAGAGTGGATACGCGCATGCAAAACCGGCAGCCCAACGGGTAGCAATTTCGATTACGCCGGTCCCATGACAGAAGCGATTTTGCTGGGCAACGTTGCATTCCGCGTTGGCCAGAAGATCACATACGACCCCAAGCGGATGAAAGCCGTAAACTGCCCTGAGGCTGACCGGTACATCAATCACGATTACCGAAAAGGCTGGAAACTTTAGCGCTTAAAAAGCCTTTTCTCATGAGGAATCTCGAGACCAAGGCACGCTGTCGCGACCTGGCCCTGGCACGACAGCGTGCCGTTTCAATCGGGGCTATTGAGCAGTGGACGCGCCGGCAGGTTGATACGTACTTCAACGTACCAACCGGAAGGCTTAAACTGCGCAGGCAGGAGGAAGGTCCAGCCGAGCTTATCTTTTACAGAAGGCCGGATAAACCCCAGGCCCGCTGGAGCAGTTACTCGATTGTCACCGTTGTGCGCGCCGCCGAGCTCGGGGAAATTCTCGCCGAAGCATTGGGAGTTGCGGCTCACGTTGACAAGGTGCGCACCCTTTTGACTTTGGGACACACGCGTATCCATTTGGACAGGGTGGCAGGCCTGGGCGATTTTGTGGAACTCGAAACGGTTTTAACAGACCAAGGCGAAGAATCGGCCAAAGAAGAGCACTATCGAATAGCCGCTGCCCTGGGGATAGAGGCTGGCGACTGCGTAGCCGGCTCTTACTGCGACCTTCTGCTTCAATAGACGCAGAAGAGCACGGCCCCGATACCCAAGCATAAAAGAAAGGCCGCTCCAGCATGCAACTCGCTGGAACGGCCTTGCAAGCTCACTGCGCAGGATTAAAAGCGGCGTCGGACTCAGTCATCAGACAGTTTGTTGGATGTACCAACGCCTACTATCCACCAAACTCCGCGCTCTTTCACCAATCTGTAGCTGGCGTAAACGGTGCGGCGGTTGCCGTCCTTGTCCAAAAACACGTGCTTGGCCTTGGCCACCACCTCGCTGTCCGAGACGTTCTCCGTCTTAACCCACTCGAAGGACTTAGTATCGGTGTGCTCTATCGCATCCTTGGTCATGTCCCTGTAGTCCTCGGTGGTCAACGAGTAGGAGTACTTGCCGCGTATGTACACATGTATCTTGCCCTCGGCTCGAACGTGCCTCAGCAACAGGTCGAAGTCACCGTACTCCCATGCCTCTTTTATGTCCTGCAGCGTTTCCTTTAGAGAGGTCCTAACCTCCGGGGAAAGATAGTAATAATCTACGTCGTCCTCCAGCACTCTGACCTCTCGCTCGATAATGTAGGTGGGCCGCTCAAGCACGATGATTCTCGGTCCGTACACGTACCTCGGCACAGTGCCGTAGTAGAAGTACAGGGACGGGAAGACCGTGTAGCCGGTAACAATCGGTGCCTCACAGTAGTACGGATAATAGAAGTAGTTAACAGAGTAACCCGCGATGGGGATGCGGTACCGCGGATACAGGTCTCCGAAGCCGAGGAAGATGGTTGTGCTTCTGTACGAGTACGGAGGGATAACAACAACGCGGCCCGAGCGCGTGGTTCTGCGCCCCGGCCCATAGCTGTAGATGCGCTTGGTTACCCTGCTTTCGCCCAAGACGGTGCTGATGGACTGCCCCGCAGGCGCACCAAGGGTTCGACCGACAGATGTATCCACCGCTCCACGGCTGTAAGCATCGTCTATGCGCACGGGGCGACCGGTATCCCTAGTTACCGCGTTGGGCCTGGATGCACCACCGAGCACCGCACTCGGGCTGGGCGCCGACCGCGACGCGCCGCGGTGAACCTCGCCCCGCCCTGGCTGAACCGGCTGAGTGGTGGCGCTTGTCTCCTGGCGAACGCGATCCCTAACCGCTCCCAAAACACCGCTCACGGAGGTGGAAGCGCTAACCGAGCCCTCTCCCTGCGTAGGCGCCCGTGGAGCAACCTGGCGAGTTGGCTCCGAACCGAGCACCATTCCCACAGACGGTGGGCTGACCCGCACCTCCTGCCGCCCCGGAGCTATCGGTCCGGGAGCCACAGGCTGACGGGTTTCAGGCCTTCCCATGATAACAACTGGTCCTGGGCTTACCGGCTGCCGCCCCCCAGATGACCCGCCTGTCACAATCTGTGGAGAGGAAACCTGTGGAAGCGAATTCCCGCCAAGCACGGACCCCGGGCTTCTGCTCGGCCTGGGTGCGGAGAATACGCTCACACTGCGGCTTTCGGCAGGAGGGCCAGAAGGAACACTGGGGCTTCCAAGAACGCCGGAAACAGACCTGGGGCTTGTTGGCTGTACTGACTTTGTTTCAACGCGCTGTGTGTCGGCGCGTGATCGCTCCCTTATGCGCTCCCTCAAGCGCTCGCTGATTTCACCGGAGGCGGAGAGCGCGCAGGAGAGCAATGCCGCTGTTACAGCCAACAGCAAGAGACGCCCGATATTGAGTCGCTTTTTCATTTTTCAGCCCTCCTTTCAGGGGCCGATAGGCTTCTGGTGAAGACTCCTATTTATGCCTTTTGCCTCGTTTGGACTCTATGCTCCGCTTCAGGTCCAGAAGCCTTTCCTGACTCTCTTTCATAAATCTGGAGAGCTTGTCTTCAAAAGATTCAACTTGAGGCGGTCTCTCAGCAGGAGGGCTCTCAGTATCCACAAGTTCGTCTGGTGCAACAGCTTTCGTTGAGAGCTCGTACCTCCCCTTTTCATTTACCCGCAAAACCTTAACTCGAACCCTATCGTGCTCCTGAAAGTAGTCGCGCACGTCGCGAACATAACAGTCGGCAATCTCAGAGATGTGTATGAGACCAACCTTGCCGTCCGACAGCCTCACGATGGCGCCGTAGTCAACCACCTTGACCACGGTGCCCTCCATCACACTTCCGACAACGTCGGAACCCAACGGTTTAGATGAGGCTTTAGCGCTGCCCACGGTACACCTCGTCTTTGAAGTATAGGCCTGCCGTTTCAGAAAGTGCAAACTGGGTGCCAACAAGCAACGGCAAGCTACCGAAGTCTTACACTCAATTACTACGACCTAGGGCCAGCGCTCCCTTCCTTCACCGTTGGTGTTTTTCACAATATTAGACGCATTAAAGAGGCACTGCGTTTCCCAGAAGCGAAAAACCGCAGGAGCCTCTGCCCTGCGGCTTAAAAGATGAACATGGTCGGGGCGGGGAGATTTGAACTCCCGACCTCTCGCACCCGAAACGAGCGCTCTACCAAGCTGAGCCACGCCCCGGTTATGTGCCGAGGCTAATATACACCTTATTTTCGATTGTGTCAATAGCCCGCAGCACCCGCTTTCGAACCTTTCCCCGGTGCTGGAATGTATTCCCCTGGCGGTAGGAACATTTTCTGGGACGGGTTTCGTTGCCACTCTTTCCCTATGGACGCTTAAGCAGTACAAAAGGCATGACTGTCTCTTCAACTATTATATCACTCAGCTGCGCTCGCAAAGCGAGTTCTGCATCATGGCGGTTAAAGGCATGACTGTTTCTTCATTATATCACTCAGAGCCTGCTTCCTACCCCAAAGCTACCGGTTTATTACAGACACACGCAATGCGGGCACTTTACAAAGCACCAAAATACCGCTATAATGGTGCCGGTATGAACTCTTTTGTGGGCGGTTGGCTCAGGGGGAGAGCGCTTCCTTGACACGGAAGAGGTCACAGGTTCAAATCCTGTACCGCCCACCATTTTTTATTGGCCCGACCGCTAAATATAGGCCTATAAGGCCGCTATTCCACTAGATATAGGTCCCCTTCTTCCGCACCTCTCAGCTCCCTACTCTTTCCCTCGGCTTTGACAGGAATCCTGACAGGAATCCTGGTAGGAGGGAAATCCTTATGCGTAAACGCAGACCCGGTCAGGGGTCAGTCATTAAGCGCTCTGACGGCCGCTGGCAGGCTGAAGTTATGATTAACGGCATAAGGCTTTTTGCCTACGCTAAGACCAAATCCGAAGCCGAAGCTAAGCTTCGCCAGCTGAAAGAGGAGGCCTTAAGTATATCATCTCGAGAGAATTCTCCCAATATATCACCCAAAGCCACTGAACCCTCTTCCAAGAAGAGTACTGAGACTGTATCTGAGCTGATTGATCTCTGGCTTGAAACCAGCGGCTTCAAGCCGGGAACAATCCAGGGGTACAAGTATGTGATCGATGAACATATAAACCCGAACATTGGGAGCATCAAGCTGAGTAACCTTTCCCCGGCACATATTCAGAAACTGTACAATCAACTCCGGGAAAAGCCCTCAATTGCTGAGAAGGTGCATCGTATTCTACATCGGTGCTTCGATGTCGGAGTCCTCTGGGGTGAGCTTTCCGGGAATCCGTGCGACCGGGTTGTTAGGCCGAAGTACCAGATCCCAGTCAAGTCGGTGTGGACAAAAGATCAGCTCCAGGTGTTTTTGAGCAGCTCCAAGGACCACTGGCTCTATCCCCTATGGCTTTTAATCGTATCCACCGGGTGCAGGCTTGGGGAGATATTGGCCTTAAGGTGGTCCGATGTGGATCTGGAGTCTGGAAAGATGTCTATTTCGAGAGCTGTTGTCTGGGTCAAGGGGGAGCCTTTGTTCTCATCACCAAAGACCCAGGCTGGGGTGCGGGTGCTCCAGCTCCCGGAGACTGTCCTTAAGGTACTCAAGGAACTGAAGGAGAAAAACCGATACTCCGAGCTTGTATTCTTAGGTCCGAAGGCTGGAAGACCCCTTCACCCCTCGGTAGTTCAGCACAATCTAAAGAGATTATGTAAGAGGCTCGATCTTCCGGAGATAACCCCCCACGGGTTGAGACATCTTCACGCAAGTCTTCTCCTTTCGAACCATGTACCGGTACCCCTGGTGTCAAAACAGCTTGGACACGCAAATCCTGGAATCACAATGAAGATCTATGCTCACGCAATCGATCCCGGGAGTGAGGTAGCCCGGACAATCGAAACGGTGATCAGTGGGATAGAGGATGAGAAAAAATAAAGACAGCGGCGGATCTTTGTTCCTGAGCCACCGCGTGAAGTCCTCACCAAATTCGTATGGTACAATCATCACTTACTGACACAATAAACCGCGCATCTGGAGAGAAGGCGGTAAACCTCACAGTGTCGGTGTGTCCCTCGAGTTTCTTTAGGAGCTTACCGTCAAACGTCCGCCAGAGCCTGATGACCTTATCCTCCCCTCCGGATACAATCATACTCCCGTCCGGAGAGAAGGCTAGGGACCGTATCTCTTCGGCATCTTTCCCGTCCGAACGAATCCAGAGGAGATTGCTGTCCGAAACTCGGTAAAGATCAATAATTCCGCCCTTGGTTCCTAATGCGAGCAGGTTACCATCGGGAGAGAAGGCAGTAGACCACCCTGGACCGCGGGGGATGCTGATGTCCTCAGTTTTAACCTTCCCCTGGGATGCATACCATAGTTTGACGATTCCGTTCAATTCTCCTGATACTAAAGTCGTTGCCTTCGGAGAGAACGCAACAGAACATATCCCACTGGTATTGTATTCGTCCACGAGCGTCCTAATGCGTTCGCCATTCGATACCCGCCACAGCTTGATTGTACCATCTAGACCTCCCGATGCGATCACCGTTCCGTTGGGAGAGAAGGACACAGAAGACACTATACCCATATGCCCTCTGAATGTTTTAATGAGCTTCCTGTCTGATATCTGCCAAAGCTTGACGGTACCATCCGAACATCCCGCTGCTATTGTCTTCCCATTGGGTGAAAAGGCGGCAGAGTATACCACGTAGGACGGGAAGGTGGTGAATTCCAAAATCGGTTTAAGGGGCCTCTGTTCCGACCCATGAAGAAGATCCGACGTACGAAGAAGTACAAGTCTCCTACCCCCTAGTGCGATTACGGTCCCGTCAGGAGAGATAGCCGCACAAAGAGAAACAGCGGGATCGATTGGAACTTGTATATTTTTGTTGAAGTCAGTCCAGGGCACACTACTTTGGAATGGGGTCTCGTTGTTAGAACGAGGTGAATTCCGGCGGACGCGGGAGCAACCAGGGAGGACCGATGTTAAGACCAACAGGGCGGATAAAATCACTACGCAGGCTCGCTTATATCCTAGAAAAGTCGAGCTAAGTTTACTACTGGTGTGATTGCCTTTGTGTATCCTGCTGCACACTGTTTGATTCCCCCTTAGTATCCCACACGATACGAAATATTTCCTCGGGTCCGTGAAACACAGACTCAGATTTCTGAAGCTCACGTGGAATCTCCGGCGCTGGTTCCAATTTTGTCTCATCCGGGGTGTAGTCAACTGAAATAGAACCGAATGGACCGCGGGGTTCTTTATCGCGGTGTTTGGTTTTCAAGCCAGTCAACGCGACTTCAACCTGTTTTGCCTAGAAGTTAATCCGAGCACACATGCTCGTATCTGAAACCCCTTTTCGCGGTACAAATCTCAGGCTCCATCCTTATCAACTACAACTTGTACGATTTGGGGGAGACCACTGTAGAAGATCACGCCTAAAATCTCATATTCGCTGGGTTCGTTGTAACGCTTGCAACTCCACCGGACTGGAAGCACAAAGCCTTATTATTTCTTGTTGTCGACCAGAACTCGAAGCTGTACAGTCCTTGTTTGGATTCCCCTTCCAGCAGAAGGGTTTAGAAACCCACGCGGCCATGAAGAATCGCTGGTTTTTATCTGAAGTCCAAACTCACCAAGATGAACCCTAGACCAACCCGAAAGGTCCTAGGGGCTCTATCTAAGTCCGCAAAGACCCCACAGTTCTCTTGAAGAGTAAGAAAAAACGAAAGTACAATTTCAACCAATCCAAGGAAAACCCGCCTAAGAGGAGATCCGAGAACTTCTACCGCGAGAGCGGTTTTATTTCGTCCTTTGAGATGGCTGATTGTGTTGGATAGAAACTTCTTGTAGTGTGGCCCTCTTTACTTCACTGTGTAACTTAGCATGACTTAGATACTCTAAAACCAAAAACCGTGCTGACAAAGGAAGTAAGCTTCAGCCTACTCCTCGGAGGGATGTAACCTAAAGGGAGCATAACTAAATCGCTTTCTTTTTCATAAGCGTAGGAAATACAGCTCTCATGAGGGAGAATATGAACGGATGTAACTGGAAAAGAGCGCAGACAAAGGACGCTAGGAAGTGTTGGATCATCTGAAAAACAGCCTAAACCGCCGTATCAAAGTCTAGTTCAAGGCCTTTGGGGTAAGCTGTAGGCTTTATCTTTTATCTATGGGATGTCGAGGCTGATCAGCTTACCCCAGAAAGGAGTTTGGAAATGCTTGAGCTCCTTGGAGTTATTATACTCATCTGGGTCATTGCGCTCGTTATTTGCGGACTCATTTTCTTCTTGATCGCGCTCCCAATCGGAGTTGTTGGTGGAATAATTTCGGGAATAGTGAGCATCCTGGAAAATCGGTCCAAAAGCCGCCTCTGGAAGATGTACAGAGAGGGTAAACTCCCTAGGCCTTGGGATTTCTACGAGAAAGAGCGTGAAATCAGAACTAAATCGTGGCTCACTCTCGAAATGGAAGTGCTGAAAGAGCTGAATACCAGAGGGACGGATAATCAGAACCCCACCATATTGAGATAGAACTGAGATGCTATCGTAAGCCTCTTTTTGTCAAAAAGGAGAGAAAATGAGAAAACTGTCGAGACAAGCAAAAATCGCCCTTACTGCCGCGGCGGCTGTTACCGGCCTTACCGGAATATTGGTGAGACCTACTAGTCAAAAGTCTTCACTCCCCACTCAGGGCTTTCTTGGCTACTTCTATTAAAGCTTTAGGAGGTAAGAAATGAACAGTGACCCCAAGAATACTCTTGATGCTCCCACACGGGATGCTCTG
>Ga0080004_1108091_pt1 | contig 70795 bp, 69 predicted proteins | sample WasSprMetagenome_FD_69207 | JGI IMG/M metagenome (GOLD analysis project Ga0080004, IMG submission 69207) | Sulfidic aquatic microbial communities from Washburn Spring, Yellowstone National Park, USA - WS (SPADES assembly) (version 2) | ecosystem: Environmental > Aquatic > Thermal springs > Hot...
AAGTTCTTTACTTTCTAGCAATAGTCTTCACCACTTAGTAGTATACAAGTAAAATATATAAAGGTTTTTTAGTATGGATAAAACTAGTAGCGAGATGTCTAACTCATACGAAAAGTTTAAACTTAAGGCTAAAGTTATGCTTTTAGGGAGAATACTTGAGTTATCTTTTGTATTTGGAATAGCCGTCGTACTGCTAGGAATGTTTTTTCTTAGCATTGTACTTTTTATTCCAGTTTCTTTAAGGATAGAACTAAGAATAGCTAGTGTTCATTTTTCAATTCTTTTAGATGGTCTTCAGATAGGTGAACTAATTGCAATCTTTGGTCTTACTGTAGTGTTCATTGTTGTTTTAGCTATTGTAGTTGCTATCGTTGTTTTTAAAGTGAAGAACAAGTAATCTCTTAGATTTTAAGAAATAAATTTATAGCTACACTAAAAGATGACTTTTCTAATAGGGTTATCTTGCCGTTCACGTAAAAAGCAAAAAGAAGAAAAACTGTTCTACTTAGGGCTTGAAGGAAAGTTACGAGCAGGGTCCTTATTTCACAAAAAGAGTAGGATTAACATAAGAGTTGATATGTCAATGATAACAAGAAAGCTAATTTAAAAAAGCTTTACTTTTTTCGTTTTCTTTTTGCTGAACTTGATGTACGCTTCTCAGTTATGTATCCTTCTTCAGTAAGTAGCTTTCTACAATCCTTACATAAAGACTTTAGCCACTTTGTAAGCAGCTTTCTCTCCTGCTCTGCTGATTCTATCTTTACACTAAAAATCCTATCAAACTTTTTTCTACACTTATCGCAAACTAAGTCGTACGCAGAGAGGCACAACCTACTACTAACTTTAAAGTTAAGTACTTAAACTTTTGTTGTCAAACTTAGCAACATGTTACCTTTATCGTCATAACGTATAAGTAGTTAGTTTTTTAAGTCCCACTAATTCTTTGAGTCTGAGGTATATGGCAAAACTAGTTGCTAACTGACTTTTATGATTAAGAAAACAACTTACTTTGAAACTTATACCAGCTTATTTAAATGAATAGGAAACTCAACTTCATTTCTCTATGTTATTCACAATAAAGATAACAAAAAACTTTAATTCAAGCCTAGACTTAACGTTTCTTTTGTTTTCTGTTTTCTTTGCAACACACAATTAATTACTTTGTAGTTTTGCTTTCTATAGCTTTGATAAAGTTTTAAAGGGGATTAGCAGAGGACCACTTAATTTTTATAGTAGCGTTTTTACGTTTCTTGAACTTGTTAATAAACTTATAATAAACTTACTCATAAAATTAATTTCTTTCGCAAATTTGACTTATTTTGCTATTACTAGGTAATGTAAAAAATTATGCGAAATCATTTCACAAAAAAGAACGCTCTAGAAATAATTATATGAACATTCTTATCTCTTAATCTTTATATTTAGAGGAACTCCACATAGAATTATGGCAAAAAAAGTTTCAAAAGAAGAATCAATTAATGTTGCAAAAACACATTACGAAGAACTCTTATTATTGGTAGATAAAGAAAGAGCATGGATTATGAAAAATTTAGGAGAGTTGAAAAACGGTAATATTCTTCCTAAGCAGTACCGTTTAAGGGAGTATCTTTTATGGAGGACTCTTTATAACTTAGATGAAATTGAAGATAGATTGAGAAAAGTAGGTGGTTTGGGTGTTGGTGGTCTTGAACCTAAACACTATCCTTCGTTCATACAGGAAGCTGAGATTGAAAGTGAAGAGCATCTGTTAATGAATTTGCAATCTCAAATACTTAAACAATATAATCAAGCGATGATTTGTTATGTAGATGGCAATTTTTTGGCTTCATCTTTTTTACTTGTAAGTTTAGTTGAAATGGTGCTAATCTATGAAATCTTAAGACGAAAGATTCTTTCAGAGAAGTTACTGGATGTAATGAAACCCTCTTTAGGAAATCTTATTGAAATCTGTAAAAGTTTCAAAATAGTGAATGGAGAAATATATAAAATTTTACGGGAAATAAATGAAACAAGAAATTCTTTGATTCATGCTAAATTTGTTAAACCACACTTTAATACAAAAACGTTTCACGAATTTAAACCTTATTCTAAGTATAAAAAAGCTTATGTTATCTACGAATTTAAGAAAGTTGATGAAGATTTAAAAGAGAAAGTAGATAAATTGTTAGAATACTTTTATTCTCAAGTTTAGAGGTATTATAAAAATGTTCAGAGCACAAAATCTTAGACCTTAAAGAGACTGCCACTTAAGACTTATAGGTCCATGCTTACTTTTGAACAATACTTAATACTAACAGTACTATGGTACAACTGGCCAATGAAGTTCCTTAAGATAGGAGGCGATAGGAACCAAAGGTTCCTATTTTGGGATAAGGAATTCAATTGAACAGTGGTTCTCTGAACTAAAGAGAAGGATAAGACAGTTCAACGTTTGTTTTCCTACTTACAAGCCAAGAGTCTCAGAAAGATGGATAGCATCGTGGGTGGCCTTAAGTTGACAGTCTCTTTGAGAAGCTTAAAAAATTGGAGGAGGCTGGGAAAAATAAAATATGGCTCAGAGTTCTGAAAAACTCTTTCGCCCCGCTATTTGCTGGAAAATTTGATTATGTAGTGGGAAATCCGCCATGGGTATTATGGGACAACCTAACTGACGATTATCGAAATAGCACCAAGTCGCTTTGGCAAGATTATGGCCTCTTTACGTTAAGCGGGTTGGAAGCTCGTTATGGAGGAGGTAAAAAGGATGTTTCTGTTCTCTTTACCTACGTATGTATCGACAAGTATTTAAAAGAGCAAGGAATTTTTGGTTTTTTGATAACACAATCGGTTTTTAAAACTAGAGGTGCAGGTGAAGGCTTTAGAAGATTTAAACTAAAGAGTATGCCCTTAAAGGTTTGGAAGGTTCATGATTTTGTTGCGCTTAAGCCCTTTGAGGGTGCTAATAATAGGGCAACTGCTATATTTTTATCTAAAAATGATGAAACAAAATATCCGATAGTCTACATTTTATGGAGACTGCAAGAAGCCATCGACCAAACTGACAGCTTAGACGCTGTTTTGAGGAAGACGGAAAGAATTGAGATGCTTGCTAGGCCCTCTGATGATAAGAATGTACTTTCTCCATGGTTGACATTACCTGGAAAGGCCCTGAAAGCTGTGGAAAAAGCCAGAGGTAGGAGTAATTATCGATGCTATGCAGGCATTTATAGTGGCGGAGCAAATGCGGTTTACTGGTTTAGAATTATTGGTTTGCAAGGGGAGAATGATGTTGACATTGATGTTCCGTTACATTTAAGGAGATTTTTTGGCGATAAGATAAAGGAGTTAAAGTTTGTTTATGTTGAAAATGTAACTGAGGGTATGAAGAAAAAGGTTAAGGGCGTTAGAACCGTTTTAGAAGACTTTTTCCTTTATCCGCTCATTAAGTCTCAGCATGTGGAAAAGTGGAAGATTAATGGCTACATTTATACATTGCAAATGCAAGACCCAGTAAAAAGGATAGGCTACAATGAACATTGGGTGAAAGTAAACTTCCCAAAAACTTATTCGCATCTTAAAAACTTCGAAAATCTCCTTAAAGTAAGAAGCTCTAGCGTTGTTAAAGAATTAATGGAGAGGGGGCCATTTTATTCCATGTATGCGATAGGCGACTACACCTATGCCCCCTTTAAGGTTGTTTGGAGCCGAATGGGTGATAAACTAACTGCATGCGTTGTTAGTTCTGTAGATGACCATTTCCTTGGAAGGAAAATTATACTTCCTGAAAATGTTCTTGCGTTTATTCCAACAAGTAATGAGGATGAGGCGTATTACTTATGTGCAATACTGAATTCATCTATCGCTGACTTAGTTTTGAGGTCTATAGCTGGCGGTACAAAAAGTTTCGGCACACCAAAAATAATTGAGAGCGCTCTCAACATTCCAAAGTATAGTCGCGAAAACGGCATTCACCAGCAATTAGCAATGCTATCAAAAGAGGCTCATCGACTAGCAAAAGAGGATAAAAAGGATGAATTAAAGAAAATTGAAGAAGAGGTCGATAGACTTGTAGCTCAACTCTACGGTATAACTAATGAAGAACTCGAAGAAATTAAGAGAAACTTGGCTATTCTTGAAGGTGAAGAAGTTGAGGAAGAAAAATCTAAAGAAATACCAACTCTAGAACCAGACATAACTTTAGAAAATCCTGTAGTAGAAGAAAACACACCTTCTGTCCTTGAGATAGTAATAAGAAATCCATTGGAAAATGTAATAACTAACGTAAAGGTAAAGGCGCAACTGCCAACAGAAACTGTTGAAAGGGTCTTTAATAGCATAGAAAGAGAGGAAAAAATACAAGTAAAGGTAGATGGTTTGAAGAAAGGAAAATATGAAATTAAGTTAAGTATGGACTACTCCTTTGAAGACTCTTCAAAGAAAATTCAAAAGTCTCTTTCCTTGTTTGTAAGGGGAAAAGGAGAAAAAGAAACTGTCAAGAGAAAAGGAATAAAAGAAATATTTGGTGAATAGTAATGAGCAGCATAGACAATGCAAGTTCAAAACTTAAGTATATTTTTGGCCGAGCTGTAGTTAGAAAAGACTTAATTCTCCATGGGCATATTGGAAGACTTCCAAGGTTTATAGCAGAGTACTTAATTGCAGAGGCATGCGGAGACAACGTTACACAGGAATGCCTAAAAAAAGTTTCAGACCTTGTAGAAAAATACTACAGGGAACCACAGGAAAAAGACAAAGTTAAGTTTGATTTAGTAAAGAATGGAAAAGTTGACATGATAGCAGAAATAAAGGTTGAAAAGGACGTTGAGAGTGGACTAAACTTTGTAAACCTTCTAAGTGTACCAATAGAAGATGCAATAGTAATTCCAGACGATATAGTTGAAAAAAATCCAAGACTTTTGGAAACTGGATTGTGGGGTAAAGTTACAATAGAGTACAACTCAAGTAGCTCAATAAAGATGACAGTAACTGACTTTAATCCATTTCAAATGGCAATCGTAAACATTGACGATTTCATAGAAGGAAGAAAGGAATTTACAACAGAAGAATGGATAGACATACTAGTAAGTACAATAGGATACAATCCTTCATTGTTCTCGAATAGAAAAAAGATTATCGTGATTACTAGACTTCTTCCATTAGTTGAAGAAAACATAAACTTAATGGAGCTTGGACCAAGAAATACAGGAAAAACTTATGTCTTCAGCAACTTATCTTTCTACACTAGAATATTCTCAGGTGGAAAAATAAGTCCTGCTGTACTAGTATGGAATCTTCAAAGGGATTCTCCAGGCGAAATTCCAACAAGAGATTGTGTAGTGTTCGATGAAATAGGAAAAATAAGTTTCATGAATGCAAACGAAATGATGGGGAAACTTAAGCACTTTATGGCATCAGGAGAATACGAGAGAGGAAAGAGGAAGGGAAGTAGCGATTGCTCTTTAGTGTTTCTTGGAAATGTAGATGTAAGTGGTGAAAGACCAATAGAGGAGTTCACATATGTTTTACCTGAAGACATGAGAGATTCTGCATTCATAGATAGGATTCATGGCTTCATTCCAGGATGGGAGATACCAAAGGTTGGAAGAGCAGACATATACTTCTCAAGGTACTACGGATTTGCCACAGATTACTTTTCAGAAGTGATGCACCAGATGAGGAAAAAGCATGAATTCGTAGGCTACATTAGCAGCAAAGTAGAACTTCAAAATGTTGACCGTAGGGATGAGATAGCTATAGAAAGGGTAGCAAGTGGGATAATGAAGTTGATAGCTCCTCATGGTGAGTTTAGTGATGAAGACCTAAAGCTTGCATTGGAAACTGCAATAGAATATAGACAAAGGATAGCTGAGTGGTTACATTTCATGGCACCAGGAGAATACCAAATGAAAAAGATTGGTTACAAGGTGAAAGGATGAAGCTTAGAGTATACACCAACTTAATTCCAAATGAGCCTATAAACGATGCTTTAGAACTTGTAGAAAAAATATTCAACTACTTTGGTCCAGCAGTAGTTGATTTCTCAGGTTGGGGATTGCTAAGGCCAGGACTTTTAACTAAACAACTTGTAAGTAATGTAAGCAACATTTGGAAAGCAGAAAGAACAAAGGAACTTGCCGTATACGACAGACCTCAGTTGAGAGGAGATTGGATATTCTTCGATTATTTGTTTTCAAAGCCAGCATCTATAAATTCAATAGTTAAGTGCCTTAAAAGTGTAGGTCTAATAAAGTATGGAGAAATAAAGCTGATGAATACTTACTTAATAACAGTTGGATTTAACTATAGATTGGGAATTCTATTAGTACTGTACAATGGTAAAAAAGTTGAAAGTCAGCTTGATGACGTTGTGTATGTTTTATCCCATATGCTCAATACTAAAAAACCGAAGGTAGTTGAAATTAATGAAGCCTTGCTTATAAATCTTGCAATGTATTTTGTTTCTTCACCAAGGTGGCAGCTAAGAGGTTGGACATCGAAGGATGGTAGAACGATTGAGTTAGACCTTGTACAAAAGAACAGGGAAGAGTACTTAAGCAGAATAAAGAAGGGGGAATGGCAGTCGTTACTGTTTCAAGATAGTTATTCAAAAGTTAAATTAACAACTAAACCTAGAATAAAAAATGTAGACGTTTTCATAAAAATGAAGTTTTATAAACCTGGTCCTAAGAGAGAACTAAGGCCAGTTTTTGAAGAACTAGCAAAAGGAATAACTCCAAACAAGGTTAGTGAAGTAGCATACAGTAGTTCAGATGAAGCAGGAATATTGAAAGCATATACGGAAAGGAGAGGAATAATAGCTGTTCTAAAGTTTGAGAAAGAAAAGAATAAAAAAGAAGCCTTTGATGTATCCTATGAGTTTCATGGCTACGATGTAAAGGCAGAACCTAACTTGATTGAAGTTAAGTCATTCAAAGATTCAACATATAAGCCTTTGCAACTAACTCAAAATGAATACAAAGTTATGTGCGAAAAAGAAAATTATTGTATCTACGTAGTTGAGAAAGCGTGGGACAAAGTACCAAAAGTTAATATAATAGATGAGCCAGACAAGATATATTTTAAAAAACAGGTAAAAGATATTATTGAAACAAAAATAGCTTCTCAAGAATACTTCGAGTGCGAAGAAGACAAATGGAGAAGCAAAGTAACTAAAACAGACTTTATTGAATTACAAGTTTAAGCATTCTGAAGATTTTACTTTAGTTACTTCTCAACTCATAGAGCTAAAACAATAATATAGGCCTTAAGCTACACTTTGAGAAAAACTTAAATATTTTTCTTTTTACGATAACTTAGCTTATGAGCGCAAACAGCTTCGCTAATGAGTTACGTTCTATGGGTTTTTCTGAAGAAGTAATTGTAGAAGAAAACAAGGATTTAGAACTTTCCTACGATGAACTTCTAGACAAGTTCCATAAGGTAGTTGATGAAGTTAATTCTGTAACAGGATGTATTTCTAAGTTCAACGAACCTGGTGGTCCAGAAAGTTTACCTTTCTTAATACTAAACAAAGAAGTACTAGATAGTACGATAAGAGAATTCTTAGAAAACCTTGGTTCAAGAACTCTTGCTTTAGCTTAAGTTAAGAAAGGCACTTGACTTAGAATATAAAAACTTATAAGCTTAAGACTATCAAGTTAAATTATGGCTGAAGAGAAGCTTGCTTCTTTCTTAAAGGATGGTAAAGATTGGGCAAGGATGAAAACAAACTTACCTGGAGTGTTCATACTTAAGCTTCCTTCCTACAAGAACAATCCTCCTAGGCTTGCTGTAGAAATTAATCCTCCAGATAAATCAGGAAACCCAAAGAAGAAGAGAGGTCTTATTATTAGGTCTTCGCAAGAACTTGAAGATTTTTCAAAAATATTTCAAGTTGAGAAAATTTCTTCTTTACTTAAGACAATAGATAAAGTAAATCCTCAAACAAAGAGTGAAACGGGAGAAGAAGTTTTTGAAGTTTAGTTTTTAGAACTATTTTTCAAAGAAGCAAGGGCTTTTGTAGTCGCATAACCACCAGAAAAAGTGGTCAAATTGGTCCCCTTTATTTTTTCTTTCTTCATTGTTTTGAATTTCAGATTGCACTTCCTATGAGCTAAGTAACTGTAAATCACAGCTGCTACTAAGAGAATGACTTTACATATGTTCTGAAGCACAAAGTTTTGAGAAAGTTTAAATTTTGGAGATAAGTTTATACCCAAAATTGAGAACGAACGAAGAGAAGATTTGTCCAAGGTGTGGAATGCCTTGCAACTACGTTAGAAGAATGAAGGTCTCGAAAAAAGTTTCCTTTACGCAATTCATGTCTTAAAATTAAAGAAAGAAAAAAAGAAGAAAAGGCTATGCTACTTAGGACCTGAAGAAGAGTTGCAATCATGGTTCTTCATGAAAGTATAGATTTAAAGTTGGAAGGTGGAGCGAAAGGTAAAAGAGAATAAAGAGAAAGCTATAAGCTATTTGTTTTCAATACTAGAGTACTTAAAGTCAGTAAAGTTAAACAATGAAGAAAGAGATTTAAAGAAAGCAAAAAGTTAGCTTGGATTTCAAAATAAGTTAGATGATTACTAAAACTTAAATATTGAAATTAAGCTATTAAATTAAAAATGGAGAAAAAGGCTCCGTTTAACGTATTCGTAAGTTCTACTTACAGAGATTTAAAAGAAGTAAGAGAAAAAGTAATTGAAGCGATTGATAAGGTTTATAAACCTATTGGAATGGAGAAATTTCTTCCAGATGAAAAGAGTACTCTTGAAGTTTGTTTAGACAATTTAGAAAAGTGCGATATTTACGTAGGAATTATTGGTTCAAGTTATGGCTCCATTGTTCCAGAAAGTCAGCTTAAAGAAGTAGAAGGAGAAAACTATGAAAGGTACAAAGGGTTATCGTTTACACATTATGAGTTTAGGAAGGCTGGCGAGCGTGGAATTCCAAGAGCTGTTTTTATAGTTAATGAAGAAACAATCCTGAAAGAAGTTAAAGATTCTATTTCTTCAGCAAATAGTTTGGATGAAGTTATGGAAAAAACTAAAAGTTCTTCAAAGGTTAATGAGCTTATAACTGAAGTTAAGGCTTCTGTTTCTCCAGTATACTTTAGTAACTTGGATGAACTTAGTAAGAGAGTTGAAAGCTTTTTGAGAGAGAAAATTCCTGAATTAACGTTGGAAGGAAGATTAAAGATTCCAGGCTTCTATGATCGTAAAAAAGAACTTCGTGAACTTTATGAAAAGATAACTAATGAAAAGCAAATATGTAGTATCGTTAATGTTTTTGGGATTGGTGGAATTGGTAAGACAGCTTTTGTTGAAGCTTTGTTGTTACTCTTAAGCATTAAGGGATATCTTGTATGGGAAGTTAGAAGCACTGAAGGCAGAGACTGCTTTCTATACTCCAGAAAATTATAAGAATGGTGTTTTAGAGTTTCCAAACATAAGAGGCTTAGTGCAACTTTTAGGAATTGAAGCAAAAGAAAGCATTGAGGATTCTCTTATAAATTGGTTAGACGACAATAAAGTTGCACTTTTTATTGATGACTTCCAAAAACTAGAAAGCGACTTTAAAGAGTTCATAAACAAAGCTTACAATAAGCTAAGAAATGGAAAGATAATTATTGCATCGAGAGGACGTGCTGATGTAAGTTATCATCTTTCTAAAGAGTTGTCAGAATTAGAAGAAGAGCCTTGCACAGAAATGATTAGAAACGAACTAGAAAAAGCTTCTTTTGAGCCAAAAGAAGAAATTGCTAACCTCATCTACGAAAAGACAAAGGGACATCCTTTAGCTGTTAAACTGCTTGTTCCTTTGATTAGTAGGTATAAGTTGTCTTTTGATGAACTGAAAAAATTTGGAAGCATTAAAGACGTTCAAAACGAAAAAGAAGTTAAAGAATTTATTTCAAGAGTATTCCTAGAGAACGTAAAAGATGAAAGAGACTGCAACGTTTTTAAGTACTTATCTCTCTTAAAAGATGGATTTGACTACGACATTCTAAGAGCTATCTTAAAGGTACTTAAAGATGAAAGATGCGAATGGAAAGATGAAAAGCTACGTCGTGAATTTTTAAGCCAGTTTATGCCTCACATAATTAGCTACGACGCCAATAGGAAAATTTTTAATTTTAGTCATGACATGATAAAAGAAGCTGCTTATTCGAAGGTAGAAAACATCGAAGAAGCTAGAGAAAAAATCCTAGAAGCTCTAAGAGAAATGGACGAAAAACTCTTAGCGAAAGAGAAAAAAGCTTTTGTAAACGAAGAAATTTTATACCAAGCAGAAAAAATCATAGAACTTAAAGGAGAGAGCGAAGAATTAATGAAAGTTGCATTTGCAAGTTCGTATATGCTATCAGATTATGGATATTATAAACGTATTCCTTTAATGTCGTATGAATATGGAAAAAAGGCGCTGTACTATGCTGAAAAATTAGAAAAGTGGATTGATGCACTGGAAATGGCTGAGCATGTATTACTTTGTGCTGACGAACTTTTAATTCCAGAGGAAGAAGCTAGAACTTTGTACAACAAAGTGGACGAAGTATTTCCAAAGGCACTTAAGTTAGATGAAGACAAGGCAAGGTATCATTATGCATTTGCAATGAAAAATTGGGCTTTCTATGCTCTAGATTTATTGAACGATGATGAAGAAGCTAATTCATCTCTAGAGAAAGCTTTTAAAGAAGTTGGAAGTAAGGATTCAAGATTAATTAAAGATAAGCTGTCGTGGTATAATGCATATTCTAGCCTACTAATAATTAAGTCAGATTTACTTCGTCTTAAAGGAGATTCAAAAGAAGCATTAAGAGTTCTAAAAGAAAAAGAAGAACTATTGGGATACTATAAGGATAAAATAATAAGTAGATGGGGTGAGAAAGGATACTATGGAGATAAATCTCTAATTATGAATAGACTTGGAATGCTAACGCTTAGTATAGCAGAATCTGAGGATGATTTAAAAAGAGCCCTAGATTATGAAAGGAATTATATTATATATGCTATAAAGACAGAGGATAAACCAGGTGCGGCTATGGTTAGAGCTAGTTTAGCTTTAATTCAAATGTTACTCGCTAAAAATCAAGACGATTTTAAGAAAGCTAATGAAAAAGTAGAGGGAATCAACCTTGAGGATTGTATTAAAATTTTTGAAGAAGTAGGAAATAAGTATGGTGAGGCCTTTGCTAAAAACTACATGGCTATTTGTTGCCTAGCTTTGAAACATGATGATGACGCCTTAAAGTTTGCTGAAAAATCAGTAGAAATTGTTAAGAATGGACCTGATGAATACTCGAAAGCGGAATATGAATTAACTTTAGCTTACGTTATGATGACTTCTAGGTTAAGTGATTTTAAGAAAGGAAAACTATCTGATGAAGTATATAATCCAATTCAAGATGCTTATGAAAAACTTGAAAAGATAAGAGTAACCAGCCAATTCACTGCGCTTGGTGTAGAAGCAATTGCAAAATACTTACAGAACAAAGTAAACTATGATGAGCTCATAAAAGAGTTAGACGAACTTGCCAAAGAACTAGAGAATATAGATGATAAGAGAAGAGCATGGATTGTAAAACAACTTATAGATGCTATAAAGAAAAAAGGAGATATTGATGAAGAGTTGCTGAGGCTTGAAGGAGTTAAGCTTCTGTTAGCATAGTAGTTGATAAAAATCTTTTTAAGTTATTGAAGACGAATAATACTTACTCCGAAGAAAAATATATTTTAGATGAACTTAGCTACAACCATAATCCAACTTGTCTTCTAAAACTAATTTAGTACACCCAAAAATAAAAAAGACTAGCAACTGCTAGCCTTAATCTAAGACATGCCTGCTTCTTCCGTACAAGCTTCTCCCTTCAAATTCTCTTATTCTATATATGCGATAGCATCCTGGAGGGATTCTTAGAGTACCATGCTCTGGATGTTCTACTTTTATTTCTTTCTTGCTAACTATGTATGCTTCTCTGAATTCTCCTCTACAAGGAACAAATATTCTTTCTGCACTTACTGTATGATTTTTTCCAGTTTCTGATTTTATTGTCAGTTGTTCTACTTCTATTAAGTTTCCTGGAATATGGCTATCTTCTACTATCATTATATCTCCTTGTCTCCAAGCTTTCTTCATTTTCACCCAAAAAATTCATTGTTCTTCTACAACCTCATACTCTCCATAGAGTCCCATAAGCCATCTTTCGCACGTTTCTATAGAGGCCAAGTAATAACCTAGAGGTAGCCTTAAGCTCCACGCTTGCCCCGTAGAATCTACTCCCGCAAGCCTAACGTCAAGTAATCTTATCTTTTCAGTATTTGGAGAGAAGTAAACTACCTTCAAAGTTTTTTGCTCTACGTGAGTTGCAACTAGTCTTTCTTTTCCATCTACAATTCTCAAGTACAGTTTGTTCTGATTAAAGTATGTATATAAATTGTTCAATCTTCTTGAAATTTTATTCCATTCTTTATCTAAAACTAGTACTACTTCAAATCCTAAATTTTGTAGTAGAGGAAATGCATCCGGAAAAGATAAAATTTTGTTGAAGAAAGACTTCCTAAACTTTTCCCTCCTTTCTTTCAAATCTTTTAGCTCTTCTCCATAGTATATTCTTGGACCAATGAACTCATATTCAACTTTTTTATTGAAAAACTCTTGAAAAACTTTTGTAAATATATAAGTTGAACGTTTATCTGAATATGAAAATTTCTCGTCTGCATAAACAATCTTACCTTCTTTGTCTATTGCGACTAGTGGAGAATAGTAATGCTTTAAAGTTACCAGGTTTCCTTCATGAACAATATAATAGTTTTTGTACTTGTAAAAATTTTTCCTTTTTGCCTTTAAAGCTCTCTCGCAGAATTCTTCAAAGTTCATTTTCTCACCATTCTGTTCCTATTTGTGTTTGCATAACTCTCTTTCTTCTGTGTTGTTTTACTGCATCAACAATCTCTTTTAGAAAGTCTACGTTCTGCCTCCATTTTTCTTTAAACCTTATAGTACAAAATAATATTCCTTTGTAGTTAAACTTCTTTACAATTAAGCTTTCTCTAAAGTAGTCAAGAATTAGTGGTAGTCCACAGGAACCCGTGGTAGTGTCTTTATTGTGGTATATTATGAGAGGCTTTTCGCCTTCTATCACGTCAAAAATGAAAGCATCTAGATTTTTCTTTAAAACCTTTGCATAACTTTTTATCTTCCTTTGAAGCTTGTCCATATTCTCACCCAAATAAAAAAATAAAGATATTTTGGGTTATCCTTTTTTTAGTAAAATCTTTTCAGTAAGCCGACGAGTTGCACTTAGTATCTCGCCATTTAGTTCAGGTGGTGGAACGCATACGCTTCCTTTTCTTTTAAATTTTATAGGTTCGGCTTTGTAACAATTTAGGTCTGGAAGTGTAATAACTCTAAATCTGTAGTACCAATCCTCAATATAAAAGATGAATAATATGGCAATGCCTTCTCGTGGAAGTACAAAAAGTCTTTCTGGTGTCTTTCCTACTTCGATTAAGTCTCCATTGCTTGTTACTGCAAAAACTGAATGAGTGCGGCCGTCATACTCCCAACTTCTGTAAAACTCATATCCTACAAACAATACGCTATTCTTTTCATCGTATCTTATCCAATCTTTCCAATACTTATCGTTAGCACTCTCCCAGCATATCATTTTATAATTTGCTCTTTTTCTTACCTAAATAAAGATATAAAGCTTATTCTTCAACTATCGGTGCTAAGTAGTAGTTAATTTCTGTTCCATCTAGGAAATGAACCAGTATTTTGATTGGTTTTTCGTAGCTTTCGTAGAAAAATATTATATGTTGGTTGCTCTTTATGTACTTCACTAATCTTTTTAGTTCTTTCATGTCTACTTTAACTTTTGCACTTTTAGTTATGTCGGAAGTTATTAAAGAAGGATAGAGTGTATATTTTTCAGCATCGTTGCTCACTACAAAATTTACTCCTTTGTCGCTGTAGCTTATTACTACATATTCTCCGTTTACCTTGAAAACGTTGCTTAGCTCTTTCTTTGTTAGAGCAAAGCTGTTGCTGAAGCTAACTTTTGGTAGAGGAATAGTTGTACCAAGCAAAGAACCTTCTATTTCAGTTTCAAATGCTTCTCCTATTACTTTTATTTTTGCTTCGTTGTCTTTTGTGAAAAGTTCTAAAGTTGTAGGCTTAGTACTTCTCTTTCCTAAAGCTATTATTCTTTTAAGTGCTTCAGAGCTTACACTTACTACAAAGTTGCTTTTTGGACTTTCATAGTTCACGTTGAATACTGCGTGCACCATGCTTATTTCGCTACTATCTAAAGTTCTTATCTCAAAGCCACTTACTAAGAAATGAAGAAGTATGTCATAGTTGATTTCGACCACGTTTGTTAGAGCTTCAAAGAACTGCTTAGCATTACCGTGAGTTAGCGATACTACTTTATCAAAAGGTTTTTCTTCAACTTTTTCTTCCATTTTTCTCACCCAAAAATTAGAAAAATAGAAAAAAGAGAATAGAATATGCCTCTATTGTTTTTCCTTACCATCATTGATAGCTTTCTTGATAACGCTAAGTAATTTGGTCTGCTGAAGCTGAAGAACAGATAATTGGTCTTTGGCATTCTTAATCTCTTGCTCTATTTGAGCTTTCTGACTTTCTAATTCGCTAATTCTTTTTACTAAAGAAAGAACCTGACTATTTAACTGTTGGAACTGTGGGTTTTGAGAAAGAGATATTATCTGAGCTAATGCTGTCTTTTCTTCATTGAGTTTCTTTTCGTATTCTTCGACACGAGAGAGCCTTGCCTTTGCTAACTCGAATATGTCTATTTCCTTTTCCTTACTCATATTTTGGTCTCACCCAAATTAGAACTACTTAAGGGGCGGAGGACGGTTAGCCTTATGTGTCATTGCCTCCCCTTGCTTCACTAGCATGTGCTAGTGTGCCGTGCAGGGGCTACCTGACTTCATAGGTCTGGCTTTTGCGCAAGCCTTCGACCTCCGTCTTCGGTTGGCAAGCGACCTGAGAATTGCTTCTCAGGGGAAGCTTGGGTGTGGCTTCCTGTCCTAGCTCGACATAAGACACCCTGAGGGAAGAGTAGGCTCCTTCCCTAGCTAAGTATTGCTTAGCTAGGCTCATTAAGGCGGGTGCCACCTTCCCCTATCTCTCTTTTTGGTTCTGAGATAATGGAAAGTAAAATTGCGATTAAGGAATAATGAGAGAGATAAGGGAGTTGCCTCTCTTTCCCTCAAGTCCTCCGCCACGCTACTGAACTTACTGAACTTTTATTCTCTTATCGCTTAATAGCATATTGCTATTAAGCTAAACCGGTAATACCGGCATTTACCGGCATATACCGGATACCGATATACTTTTACCGGTAAGCCGTAAAGCCTATACTAATAGCCTACCAGTAATTTTTACCGGCACTTTAGCCATAAAACCCCTATATAACATTTTCTATACATTTAAAATTCCAATTATTTCCCCTAAAATTCCCCTATTTTTGCCATTTTTAAAATGCGTATATACACCAATATACGCAATCTTTTACTGTTAACAGGAAGAGAAAAAAGAAAAAATAGCTTAAAATTTAGAGCAAAAATTCTCTTGGAAATGCCAAGAAAAAATTTGATTTTGGCTTTATTCGATTTTATACGTTGTTAAACGCTTATAAAAAATAAAGCAATAGCTATATAACATATATAGGATAAACCAAGAACTCTCCTTGCCTATCCATATGGTAGTCCAAGTCAGAAGCACTAAAAACATAATAAAAGGCCCCAAATTACAGAAAATCCTTAGTTGCATGTCTGGAAAGCTTTCTGGTAAGAAACCTGGTACCTTAGGAAAAATACAAGTAGCTTTTAAAGAGGCTAGAAAAGAGTGCAAGTTCTTAAAAACAGTCTATAAACGCTACCTTATTTTTTTCTTATTTTTTGTTTTTTCCTAGTATTTCCCTACTACTTTCTATAATCTTTAGCTTTTCATCATAGCTTTTGCGTTCTTTTCTAGAATAAAAATAAGGTTTTCTAGAAAGTGAAAGAAGGATTCTATAATTTCTAGAAATTTTTTCTAGAAACCAGAAGTACCTTACGTACTCATCCTATGTTATGTTTCATTTTTCTCTTTAGTTCCGCCTTCTAAAAAACCCTACAATAGCCCGCTTTAAATACTTCGTTATGAAAACTATTTTGCTATAGCTTTTCCATAATATAGGTACTAGTACCTAAGGTACACCTTGACTTTATATAAAATTTTTTAAAAACCTTGCTCTTTTTTAAAAACCAACTTATTTTTTAGAAAACTTTCTAGAATCACGCTAAAAATTCTAGAAATTATAGAATCCATTATAGAAACACGCCTAAATCTCTCAAAATTAAGGAATACATTATATAATTCTTTCTAGATATTCTAGAATTCTTCTTCCACTTTATAGAATCATTGCAAAGTTAGAGAAAGGCTTATATTACTTTTTATTAGAAAACTATAAATAAAAATGAGTAAGACAGTAAGAAGGTCTAAACTTTCTAAAAAAGAGCGAGAAGATATAAAAAGTAAAATAAGGCAACTTTTAGAATCTGGAGTTAAATCTTCGACACAGATTGCAAAAGCAGTTGGAGTAACCCCAACAACAGCCCTTAACATGATAAAAGAAATAAAGCTAGAATCTAAGCTTTCTAGAAGTGCAGAAACTGTATCAGCTAAAGAAGCAGAGGAAGACTATGAAGAAAAGAGCGATACAGAAAGTGAAAAATTCATAAGTGGTACAAAAGTTGAAGTGCCTCTTTCTGGAGTCTCGGAGAAGATTACATTAGACCCTGACATTCTTATGTACTTTGGCTACACTAACGAAAGGCTAGAAGAAAAAGGTCTTGAGCCTATGAACCTGAGTGATTTCATAAATAAAGCGATAAGAGAATACTTTAGGAAAAAAGGAATAAAACTAGCATTCGTTCATGATGTTAGGTGATTCAGCCCTTTATGGTTAGTGTTAAGTACAACGTCTTAAAGGATGGAGATAGACACTTACGAGGAAAAATAGCTGAAGAAATCTTCGAAAGAGCAAAAGATATGTTGTTTTTAGGCAGAGAGCTTACGCTTTGCAAAACTCATGACCTTAGTTATGTTCTTATGGGAATTCCCGATTCTGAAGTTAATAAAATTATAACGCAGTATGCATTAGGTAAGGACCCTTTACTTTTATCTTATAATGAGGCAGAAGAAAGGATTAACAAATTCAGAAAAAAGCTTGAAACAAGTGCGCACGAAATTAATACTTCAGAATTGTCCAGTACGAGAGGCATATGCGCATTATGCTTTGGTAAGGGAAAATTTCTTGTTGATGGTCTTTACCTTGACCAAGCTTCTTATACTTTTTGGCTTTGTGGGTCTTGTTTAGAAAAGTGTCTTCAACTAGGTTATATCACTGGAGATAAGTACAATTATACCGTTAAAGATAAGGAGTTTGATGATGCTATGAGAAATTTCATTAAAGCTATTTCTTATCTTGAGAAAAGAGATGCTTTTAGAGTACTATCAAGACTTGATGAAACTTCAATAGAATTTTTGTATGAAGTATATGGAGGAGAAAAGTTTAATTTTTTTCATGGTCAGTGGCCATTTGATTACGTTGCTGTAGACAACGATGGAAAAAAGTATTTAATAGATGTAACGTCTGTAAGAGGTGAATATAACCCAGCTGGATTCTCTAAAAGAGAAAAAGAAATTGCTGAGCAAGCCAAAAAAGTAGGATTTTCAATATTGGTACCAGTAGTAAAGTTTCTTGAAGATTGGCAAGTTGTTATAGAATTATCTGAAGTTTAAGAGTTGGTGAGCGTTGAAATGAGCTATGAAGAAGTTGAGGAAAAAATAATTTTATTCCTAAAGAAGTATTGGACTAGAAGAAGTTATAAACATCAAGGAAAAGAAAGAACTACTAATCCGAGAGTTATATCTCTTGACCTTGAATCTTCACCTATGAAGGATACAGACTTTCTTACCAATGAACGTATACTGGCTATTGCAATAGCCAAAAGACTTTCTGGAGATTTTGCATCAGATAAAGGCGTCGAAGTAAAAAGTTGGATTTTAAGTGAAGATTCAGATATGGGAGAATACAAATTACTTGAAGATTTTAACGAAGGATTGACTCCTGAACCTCTTGCAGTAGTTGGTTATGGAATAAGAGACTATGACTTACCTCTCCTATCAATTAAAATGAAAAGGTACGACCCAAGTGTTGTGGCAAAACAAGCAATTCCAAACTTAGAAACACTTTGGCATATTGTAAACATACTAGAAAGAGCAATTATTTTAGATTTAATGATTCGATTAAGGTTTGAATTGAATGTTTCTAAGTTTGATGAAGTAATTAAACATGAGAAATTTACAGTACTGCCTCTTAAGAGAGTTGAGCATCCAATTCCACCTAAAGGAACAAGCAAAGGAGAATATATGTATAGTCTTTGGAAACAGAATCCTTGTGAACTAAGAAAGCTAGTAGAGGCTCATGCTTACGACATACTTTTAATTGCTGAAAGAGAGTTCTTGGCGGCGAATTAAGTTATCTAGTTTAATTATTTTTCTTGGAGTTCTTCAAGCTCACTATATAGCTTTTCAATCTTATCTACAAGGTCCTCCGTTTTCTCTGGAGTAAACTGCTCAAACTTTAACTTACCATGAACAAAAGATTCTTCCTTAAAAGATTTTGGGAATTCCTCTTTTAGTTTTTTCCGAATCTTTTTAAGCTTAGTTTGCCATTTTGAGAAATAATCGGTGTACAAATCACATGCAAATTTCAACAATAATATACCAGCTTCTTGTCCTTCGTAAGTTAGAGCTACTTGGTACGCGCGCTCTAAAAGAAGGAAAGGGGCTTTCTCTAACTTTTTAAAATAATGGCAATATAAAGTCTTCGATTCTTTGTTTAAATTAAACCATTTGCGAGAGTTAAGAATGTTCCATGCAACTTCAGTTATCTCATTCATGTAAAGAGCAAAATCCTCAAGGTATCCTGTATCCACAACAAACCTTATACTTTCATCCACTGGATAGTAGGCAACTCCATGTGCACGTATGGAATGAACTTCCTTTTTTAATTTTTGTAGTTCTTCTTCGCTTAATTTTTTTATCTCGCTTTCTGATAGTTCTTCCGTTAGTGTATCTTTTTTGACTAGTTTTCTTTTGACTAGCCCTTTCTGAACTAAGCTCTTTAATTTTTTATTAAATGTTTCTTTCGGACATTGCTTAATCTTACATACTTCTTTGTAGAGTCTATTAAATCCTATTCCTTCAGGATGCTCGCTAAGAATCTTGAGGATTATTCTTTTTACATCCATTACTGGTAGACTACTTTCGCACAAAAGTAGTCTATAAATTTAGTCCTCTCTGTCTTAAGAGTATGGCAAGAAGATGTAGAGAAGCTGCTATGAAATCGATAAAAAAATTTGAAGGCTACTTTACGATAAATGACTTGGCAAAAAAGCTCAATATCTCTTGGTCGACTGCTCGACAAATCCTTATGGAGCTTGTTATTGAGGGGAAAGTTGAAGCTCAAAAGACGCCAAAATCTTGGATTTTTTCGATATCAAACAAGCAGGAAGGGCGTGATTCAGAAAATGAAAGACCTTAGTAAAAGGACAGGCCGTGGCGGGCGGCCTGGGAGGTCTGAAAAGGAGAATGGCTACGTCGAACCTCCGTAATAACAATGAAGTTATCAGTAATTTAAATTTTTCTTTTGCAGTACGCTTGGGTAGTAGACTTTGGTTTAAAACTTCAAACGGATTGTACGCTCTCAGAATACCAGACGAAAATGATGAAAAAGCTTTGCGGTCTTTCCTATACAAGGCCAGCAACTTCGGTTTCGATACTAACATACTTGCAAAAGTTCTAGCAGAAAATAAGTATGTGCGTCCTTTGATACATTTCGCACAAATTGTTAATCCCGCAATTGTAGTGACTGCACCACTAGATAAACCACTGAGCTTAATAGGTAAGGAACGGGCTCTTTACTCCATCCTTTTCGCAAGAGCAATACAAAACAGCGAAAGCTGGTTCCTACTGTTTGACGATAAGGCACGTGCAAATCATACCCAAACAAGTTTAGCACTAGAAGAACTTAATTTTAATGAAGTTATGGAATACTTCAACAAAAACAGTGAACAAATAAGATATATATTGTATAAGGCCAAGCGATTCTTCCATTTAAACCTTGAAGAAGATGACACAGAAGAAAAAGCTTTGGAGCAGTTTGCTAAGTATTTAGTAAACGCTAAGCGAGCGTATCGAATTGTCCCAGCACTTAAAGACCCCTCTTTTTTAAAGGAAATAGATTGGCAAAATGACGTTGTTGAAAAAATTGCAAACTGGAAAAATAAAAAGGACGAAAGATTGGCGCTCATTCAAAAAGCACATTTACTGCGTGGTTTATATCCGAAGATAAATCCACATGCGCTCACTGTTACTCCACCTGGGACAGGAAAAACAACCTTCTATGAATTAGTTGGCGTTAATTTAGGTCGAGTAACTGCAAAGTCATTTACTGGCTTTGCAAAATCACCTCTTGAAGTCTTTCACGGTATCGTTCACGAAGAAGATAGGCCCATTAACGTTGATGAGATTGAAAACGAAGGAGCATTCTTCATAGCGCAGCATTTAAACAACATACTAGAGGAAGGATACGATAGAATTGGCTCAGGTGCAGTAACGTTCGAGAATGTTTGTTATAGTGTTTTCAATTTCTCTGCTAATCCTGAAGCTGGTACGAAAGACAAAACAAAAAGTTTTGGTACATTACTTTTACACTTATCTTCAAATCCATCGATTGGAAGACGCATTGCTTTAATATTGTATATACCACAAAAAGATGATAAACTAAAGCAAATTTCTAAAAAGTTATCAAAAGAAGACGAAGAACAATTGCAGGCATTAGTCGAGCTATTCAGGCTGGTAGAAGAATATGCAAGACCAAAAATTGACAGAATAATTGAAGAAGCATGGTCGTGGATAAATGAACCAATGCCATGGTATGAAAATGAGGTTCTAAAAGTAGTTTCTCAGCTTGAAGAGGCTCCTCAAAATGTTATTGAGTTCTTAAAAGCTCATGTATATTCAACAAGCCGAATTAGAGCAGCTGCATTATTTATAGCAATTGCTGAGAATCTTAACAAAATAGCGTTAGAAGACGTTAGCGAAGAATTAGTTGAACAGCTTCTTGAGGAAGCTCAAGAAACTTTAGGAAAGTTAGCCGAAATTAATTTGGAGTCAATAAAGAACATTTCAAACTCACTGAGCGAAGAACTAGAAACTGCAGCCTCAATTTTTTACGAAACTGCACCTGAATATTTTAAGGTGATTTTAGAGGCGTGCGTAGCGTTCAAGCAGAAAAATCCTGACGCAGATAAAGTGCAAGTTACAGAAATTCAGTATGAAACTAAAGTTCAAAAATATCAGTATTTGTCGCAGGCTGTTGATAGGCTTAAGCGAGTAACTAAAACGGAACTTTTAGAAGGAGCGAGACGTCTTTTTGGAATCGACTTTGTCTTTCAAGAAGGACAGCTTTTTGCATATTTTGTAAACCAAAACTATACAAAAATTAAACCACGTGGCCAAATTGTACAGCAACATCTTTCTGACATTGGAGAAATTGAGAAATCTGAGAAACTGAGAAGTTGTGAAGAAGGCGAGAAAGTTGGAGCTTCATTCATAAGAGCAATACATAAGGATTCGACGGTTTCAGAAGCAAAGATAGACGGAGAAATTGGAGAAACTAAAATTATTAAAAATCAGGTTTCTATTCTGGAAAAAAATTTACTTTCTAAGCCTAAAACTCCAGAAAACCATGAATTGGAAGAAAAGGAGCAAAAAGTTAAGGTTTCGTTACAAGTAAGCAACCAAAAAGAAGTGCAAAAAGAGCAAAAAATAAAGCAAGAAGCTAAAAATGTTGAAAAAGACCATGAATTTCTCAAGTTCTCAAGTTTCTCAATTTCTCAAATTGTGGAGAGAATAAGAAAAACTAAAGCTCTTCCATTAAAAAAGAGCTTGTGCTGGAGGTGCTTTGGCAAACTTTCTCCTGAAGACCAAAAACAATACGAACTCACTAATCGTAATGGTGTTTGCGATATATGTGGTTTCTGGGAAGTAGGTCTTTATGAACTTAAGGAGGCAAGCTAAAATGAAAGGACTCTTAACTTCTCATAAAATCGCAGAGCCTAAGGATGATATCATAAAAAGACCTTTCTTTAATTATGTTGAACAGGAATTTAAAGATGTTGACGCTTTTTTTGATTACCTTGAAGCATTACTAGGTACTTCTACCTTTCCTAGAAGTATGATGACAAAGACAACACATGGTCAAGTTTTGGTTTCTTCAAGAAAAGTTCTTCTTGAAAAACTTGAGGACGCCAAATTCCAAGATTGCTTCATTGCAACGCACAGCGAGTTAGATAAGGCGACGTACACTTTAAGAACGATTTTTCTTGATTACGATAACTCACAAGATATTGTTGGTGCAATTTCTGATGCAGTGCAAGTTGCTAGTGAATTTGAAAAAGAATTTAATGTTAAACCGCATGTTCAATTTAGTGGAAGTAAAGGTGCGCATGTAATAGTTCCAACTGAGCCTCTTGGATTTGAAGAGCCCCAAGAAGAAAAAGGCTTTCTTTCTTTCGTTCAAAGGAGATACAGTAAAGAAAGTCTCGACAAGCAAATAATAGGAGATGCTTCAAGACTTGTGAGAGTACCTTTCACTATAAACACAAAAGCTTTGGAAACGCCATGGAAAGGCCACGTAAAAATTTTGCAAACATGGAATGGCAAATATGCAGACATAACAAAGCTACTTCAGATATTTAAAATAAAAGGCGCAATAGAGGAAACTATAAAGTCTGAAAAGCCTTCTTTTGTTGTTTCTAAGAAGCACGTTAGAAAAGAAGTACAAGAATTAATTAAAAGAGCAGAAGAAGGTGTTCACTTAACGCATAATCAACGATTAGCAATTGCTACTGAACTTATAAACAATGGTTTTCCTAATGAACAAATCGTAAACATATTTAGAAAGCAAGAAGACTTTAGCGAGAATTACACGATATATCAAATAAATTGGCTTCGCAAAAATCATTACAAACCATTTACAACTGAAAGGCTAAGAGAAATTTTAAAAGAGGCCGACTAAAATGGACGATTTTGAAGTTGAAGAGCTTTTGAGAATTTTTGGACTAGGAGATTGGAAAGTTGATTTCCTTCCAAATTCTGTTAGTGAAAAAGAAGGCGAAATTTTGTTGAAGAGTAAGAGAATTTTAATTTATTGTTCTAAGGAAGACCTCCGAGCAAAAGAAATTCTCCTTCACGAGCTTCTTGAAATTAAACTTCAAAAATTCGAGCAAAGTTATATTTCAATTCTTAATGTTCTCATTGAAGCATTAACAAAACAGCTCTATCAAGCAAAGGAAGATACAATAAACGACCTAGTAAGTTCGCTTACTAAGGCTCAGAACTTAAAAAGAAAACATATTGTGCAAACAGAAGGTTGAAAATAGTGATAAGATATATACAAGGAAAAAGAATATATTACTTTTTACTGTCTATGATTGTTCAATATGATTGTTTAAGCAGTAGATACAATTTTATGTCCATAAATTATGGTTACTTTTTCATTTTTGTATTAGTTAGTTTAGATTACTTTTAGAGACTTTAAGAATCTAAGGAACAAGATTTCTATTAGAAATCATTTTAGCATAATCCTGTCTAGCTCTTTAGTGCAGTAAATTTAACAACAAATTACTCAAGTAAAAACATCTTTAGTAACAAAGCAGAGAAGACCTTTTTCTTAAGCTAAATCTCCTAATTTTTTAGTACAATCGAAATAATAATATACTACTCCCTGTAACAAACTACGGTAATAAATGCTAAAAAAGGCAACACAATGTGCAGTGTTGGCATTACTGCTTATAGTTGTGTTACAGCAGCCAATTAAGCCAGAAAAAGAAATTTCTGGAGTAGCGTATAGAATAAATCTTCTTGAAAATGGAGACGCTTTATGGATTATTCAGCAGAAAATAAACTTAACGAACGAAGTTGAAATAAGTGCATTTTCCAACTATACAATGCAATTTTATAAAGAAAAAAATAGGTACGTAAACGAATTTAAAACTTTGTTTGATCAGATCATTCTAAACGCTTCTAAGCTAGCAGGACGACCAATGGAGGGCAAGTATTACAACGCGTCTATTTATACTCTTAAAACCATTTCTGCAACTTTTGGAGTAATAGAGTATAGCTTTCTGTGGGTTAATTTCTCAAAAAAAGTTTACGAAGGTGTCTTTACTATAAGCGACGTTTTTGAAGGTGGTTTTTACCTTTACTCAGGCGACATGCTAGAGATTGAAGTACCAAGAAACTATACGGTCGCGTACGTTACTCCAGCTCCAGACTTTCAGTATGCTAATGCCTTAATTTGGTATGGTCCAAAATCATTCATGCAATACCAACCAAGTTTAGAAATTGTTAGTCGAATTGTAAAGATAAATGCTAACTATTCGCTAAATAAAGGAAACTTAAAAGTATTTGGGCAAGTAGTGCCTCCAATGGAAAATCTTAGGATAACAATAACCTTAGTAAATCCAAGTGGAGAACTAACTAACTTCTTTACTACTACTGATAAGAGTGGATATTTCGAAAGAAACTTTATCCTTAATGAAAGTGGAACTTGGAATGTGAAAGTAATTTGGGAAGGTAATGAGACTTTTTATAGAAGCGAAAAAGAATTCTCGCTCAACGTAGCTGTAGAAAGTGGTTATACTTTATATTTATTTATTGTTGCATTTCTAATTGTAGTATTTACTACTATTGTTTTCTTTACTAGAAAACTAAAAACTAAACAAGCAGAAATTTTTGGAGAAAAAGACGAGAGTCTGGTAATATCGTTACTTAGTAGTCATGGTGGAGCATTAAGCCAAAATGACATACGAAGAATGACTGGATTTTCTAAATCGAAAACCTCTATTATTATAAAGTCGCTTGAAGCTAAAGGAAAAATTAAGAAAAGAAAAGTTGGCCGAGAGAATATGATTTATTTAGTCTCTTAACGAAAAATTACAACTTTTCAGCATTCCTCTGATTTAGCAAATGAACTTAAATTTCCGTTTGCACGTTTCCAGTTTTTTATGAAAAGTCTACGCTGATTGATCTAAATTATAACTTTTACTTTTTCGTTTGCAGATTTATACGCAGCATCTATGATCTCTTGAGTCTTATAGCCGTCGTAGCCTGTAACTGGAGGTTGAGTCTTATTAACAATAGAGCTAACAAACATGCTAATTAGGTACTCGTGAGGCTCTCCTATTTCCGGTAAAGGAGGAGTAACAACCTTAAGTTTACCATCTTTTGAATATTTTTTGTTCTTAGTATATAGTACTATTGTTTGTTCTCCAAAGTTACACAAGATAGTTCCCTGATCACCGTATAACTCAACTGGCCATTGTCCATTTTGTTGAGTCCAACTGACATCTACAAGAGCATGAACCGAATTCTTAAATTTAATTAAAATCATTGCATTATCTTCAACTTCTACGTTCTCTATGTTTTTACTGATTTCCGCGGATACAACTTCAGCTTCAGACCCAACGAACATTCTAGAAAGGTCAATCCAATGAGAGCCTATGTCCATAAGTACACCGCCGCCAGACTTTTTCTTATCAAATAACCATTCTCTCATGGGCGCGGAAGGAGGTAATGCTTCTAGAATGTCATAACCTACTCTAAACCTTGCTTGAACAAGTTTACCTATCGCACCTTCATCTAAAAGCTCTTTTGCTTTAACATGCTGAGGTAAAAACCTATTCTGGAAGTCAACTCCGAAATATAGTCCTCTTTTTTTAGCTTCTTCTACCATTTCTTTTGCTTCTCTTGAGTTTAGTGCAAGAGGTTTTTCGCATATGACATTAATATTTGACCTAATTACATCTAAAGTTATGTCTCTGTGAGTAAATGGAGGAGTACAAACGCTTACCAAGTCTAATTCATTTTCTTTTAGCATACTTTCATAGCTTGTGTAAGCTTTTGCATTGAATTCTTTGGCTAATGATTCAGACCTTTCCTTTACAATGTCAGAAACTGCTACAATTTTAACAAGATTTATCTTGGAATATGCTGTTGCATGAACTTTAGCTATTCCTCCGCTTCCAATTATTCCAACTTTTAGTTCCTTCTTCATCTTAGTTCTGAATCTCTTTTTCAAAATAATTCAATTAATAAGTATTGTGCAACGAAAAGCTAAAAATAGATAGTTTAAAATTCCTAGTCTTATCGTTACGAGTTTTCTTTTAATTCATTTATATCCTTGTATGATAACTTCTTTGGAATGCTTAAACTTAAAATATGAGGCAAGGCATACCTTTTTGATCTCATTAAAGACAAAAAAGTTTTCCATGACATAACCACTTTACCTCTTCTAGTTTCTCTTTCAACTAGAATAACCATAAACCTTCTAACAAATTCTTTAATTTCTTTTGGTATGTATATTTGTTTTAAGTATGTTGCCTTTGCTAAGTAAAAGTTTCCATTTTTAATTCTGGCTCTAGAAAGTGCCACCACAAATATGAATTGTTTATTGCCTGGAAGAGCATACCAAAACTTGTCATTCTTTATTGCTTCAGCTAGGTCGCTTATTTCTCTCTCGCTCATGTACTTGAACTTCTTCTCTAAGAAACCTTTGAGGTTTCTTTTTTTCTTCAATACTATTTCAGAAGCGAGTTAAAATTATTTAAGCTTTATTCAATTGGAAGCTTTGTTAGACTTGCTTCTTAAGCATAACAACACCGCTAGGCTCAAATGAACCCCCAATAGAGTATGAAGTGAGTTTAGATATTTCTTTAGCAAATGCTTCTATGTCTTCCATGTACGGCATCGCGGACTTTGGTAACCTTTTTTGACTTTCTCCTACCCACTCGTATGCTTTAACTTCTACATAAGTTGGTTCTGCTTTTTCTATAAGCTTTGCGTATAGCTCTGGATTTTTCATGTTATAACCCTTTACCATAGTTAGTCTCAAAACTTTTCTAGTATTCAAACTTGGTAATAGTTCTAGCGTTCTACTGAACCTTTCCCATGCATCCTTAATTACTGGGCGAGCTAGCGAAAGATAGGTCTCTCTATCAGCACCTGAAACACTTACATAAAGTTGCGTTGGTAAATTATTTAATTTTTCTAAAACTTCTGGAAGACTTCCATTTGTAACAAGAAAAGTAGTCATAGACCTTCGCTTAGCTTCGCCTATAAGCTCATCTAGCCTTGGATAAAGAGTTGGCTCACCAGTAAGGCTGAGGGTTAGCATCGTTGGTTCTAGAGCTTCCTCGAGCTTTTTCTTATCAACTTTAGGATTTCCCTTTAAACCTATAAGCAACTTCTTACGTTGCCTTATTGCCTCATCTATTATGAAGCTTGGTTCATCAATCTTTTGTAACTCTACTGGAAATTCTTTCCACGAGTAACCAGGTCTGTCATCAGAATGAATCCTCCAGCAATAAGAGCATCTATAGTTGCATCCTAGGAAGGGTGTCATCTCCATACACCTGTGGCTTTTAACCCCCGGGTACCAAAGTTCTTTGTAGCAAACCCTTCCTGTTGTTAAGCTTTGCTTTGTCCAATAACATACTTTTACTGCAGAATGAGTGCCTACCAATCGGTACTTTTGTTTTTCAAGTAGTTCTTGTATTTTTTCTGGGAGCAATCTACAACTCCGTTATAGTCGTCGAAGAAGTATAAAAATCCTTCTTCTGAAAGACTTTCATTAGTTTTCCTATAACTAAGGATTTACTAAGTAAAAGCATAAAGAACTAATGAAGGGTTAGTTTTCTGTTCTTGAAGTCTAGTTCAAAGAACATAAAAAAAGGTAAATCATGACCTAGAAAAACCTTTAAGTTAACAGAGCAGACTCGAACAAGGAAATGTTTAACTTTTCGTTTTTACGAAGGACGTTAGTATGAGTAGCAAAAAAGCATTTACATTGCTTTGTTTTTTGGTAGTAGCAGTTCTCATTTTATCTTTATTTGTTGGAATTGAATTGGGGCTTCTTCTGGTTTTTTCTGGTTTCCTTGCTGTTAGCGCTGCAGAAGCTTTGAGAAGAACGAATGTCATTCGTAACGAAAGCAAGAGATTAAACTTAAAGGTTGTTCACATTGTTGCTGGAGTTTTACTTGGCTTTTTGTCACTAGAAGAAGAAAAGATTGGACTAGGAGTAGTTTTTACTTCTTTGATTATTTACATAGCTTATTTGTACTTTTCAGACAACGTTACAAAAGAAGAAACACCATACATAAGCTTGTTTGAGGAGCTAGGACTTGGTCAAAAAACGGCTTCCAATGTTTTACTTGGCTTAGTATCCATAGCTTTAACTTACTTACTCTTTGAAAATCCAATATCTTCGACATCAGTTTTAGCTTTTGCGCTTGGAGATGGAATTGGAGGTTTATTCGGAAGGCTTTATGGAAAGACTAAACTACCTTACAATAAAAATAAAACAGTTGAAGGCACTGCTTTAGAGCTGATCACCTTAACTATACTGTTTCTCGTTGCAACAAAAAGTCTCTTTAAGAGTCTGTTAGTAGCAATTTTACTAACGTCATATGAAACATTACCCCTTCCAATTAGCGACAATTTATTTTATTCACTAATTGCAGGTATCTTACAGTTGCTGATATTCCAATAGTTAAAATCGAAATTTACAATAAACGATATAGCCTTCAGAATCCTTCAATTTTTTCAAGTTTAGAAAGTAGAAGTTAAGATTACTATGGGCAAAAGACCAAGAAATTTAGGAATTTAAAAGACTCTACTTAGTTAACAAGGGAAATTATTAAAGGTGGAAAACGTTAATAAATGGGTGTACGCTACCTTAGGCGAGGTAAAAAGCATTGGAAGAAAAGAGGGTTAAGGTCGCCGACCTATCCCCTTCGTCTAAAAGTGTAAACATAGCAGTAAAAGTAGTAAACGTAGGAGAAACAAGAGAAGTAACAGACAGAATGAGTGGAAAAACAAACAAAATTGCAGAAGCCTTAGTTGGAGACGAAACAGGAACTGTACTGTTAACGTTGTGGAACGAAAACATAGACAAAGTAAAACAAGGAGACACTATAGAAGTTAAAAACGGGTACGTTGGCTTCTTTAAGGGAAGTATGAGGTTAAACGTAGGCAGACAAGGACAAGTTCTTCCTTCAGACGTAAAGATAGAATCAGTAAACGAAGAAAACAAGATGTCAGAAAAAGATTTTGGTAGAGCTGCATCTTTTAGACCAAGGGGGAGGTTTAGAGGCAGACCTAGGTATTAAAAAGGGAAGAGAAATTTAGTTCAATAAATTTATTAGTTGTTAGTTGTTTTTTGGAGTTTTGTTCTATACTTTTACACCCATTTTCTCTCTTATTTTAACTCTTAGGTAGTTAGTGTAAACTTCTTCTAAGTCAGTTGCATGCTTCGTTAACGTATTGAAAGCTTCAAGTTCTGTTTTCTTTTTGTTTTTAATAAACCAGTCGTTTTCATTTAACCAATAACCGTTATCTCCCTGCATGTAGGGGAGGCTCATGTTGTCTTGAGCTGCTTTTAGGTCTTCCTCAGTCATGGGTTCTAGCGCAATCTTCTTCACTTTTCCAAAGAATCTGTCAACATCAGAAACTTCAAGACCAATAAATTTTGCATTTGGCGCAGAAAGCATTGAAATATGCGCAGATTGGATTGAGCCATATATTATATTCGCAGCAATTCTTAAACTGTACGGATTTAAGTCAGTAAGTATTGCTATTGGAATTCCATAGTCACTAAACTTCCTAAGCATTCTCCTCATTCCTCTAGAAGGTTGACCACCCAACATGGCTATTCCAATCTTCAACTTCTCAGGTATTCCAAGCTCCATTAAGTTCCTGTAGATCCCTTCCTTCTCTATTGCTACCAAAACATTAATATTGGCTTCCTTAATTTGGATGAATTCGACGTTTCCTGGAACTGAGTAGCCGTCACCTCCTGTTCTTAAACAGTTTACTGTCATTTTTGGCTCTTTTAAAGTAATATCTCCATATAAGTATCCCTTTGATTGAGCAACTATTCCAAAGCTTTCTCTGCTTAAGTTGTAGTAAACTTCAGCTATTTTTATTATTTCGTCCGACTCTGCTTGGTTAGCCGGAATGAGCAAAGGATGTCTTGACTTCTGTAGGTAATAGTAGTCTCTTTTTGTAGTAGAGAGCCCAATCGTTAGCCTTTCAGCAGCTACTCTAGAGAGGAAAGTTAAGGCAACAAGTTTCTTGAGACTCGCTTTTCTATCTCCCCTTATATCAACTAAGCTTTCTCCTAACTCATAAGAATGAAGGTCAAGGTCAAACTTAACGTTTGTCTTTGTTAGTTTTCTGTGCTGAACTACTGGAACTTCGCCTTTTTCTATTTTTTCTTTTAAGTTTTGGCCAAACGATTTCAGTTTCTTAAAAACAGACTCTAACGTTGGACTTTCACTCGACATTTTCTACATTTCTCACCTCCTTAAACAGCCTTTTCAAAACATTACTTACATCCACTTTGCCACCACCGGTAATTAATCCAACTTCTTCAGCTAAAACTTCGTAGTAGCCTCTAAAGAATTCATATCTTTTTGCAATTGATTCTTGCTTCCTTTTCTTATATGTGTACTCTCTTATTTTCCTACCAAGTTCTTGAAGTGCAAGTGTAAGTTCGTCATGTATTTCTTCAACAGAAGCTACTGCAAATTTCCCAGGACTTGTATATGGAACTTTGCTTGCTACAAGAGAAGTAACAAAAACAGTTGGAACAACAGGAACACCCCTTTCATTTAATTCTAAGCCATAATTTTTCCAATCAATTTCATTAACTGTTTTGTACAACAGACAATCAGAGAGGTCGTATGGTAATGGAACTTTATTTGCCAGTCTTATTACTGTTATCCTTTTTGGATTGATATAGTTTGCTACTTCTTTTCCACCTATTGCAACTCCAACTTCAACCTGAAATGGTATCCCTTGGTAAGTCCAAGGAGGTCTAGAAACCGCAGCAATAAACTCAGCATCTTTAAACCTATTCTTCAATGCAGCAATCATGGCTTCCTCTCCTATATTACTTAAGACTTCTAGCTTTGGGCGTCTTAGCTTAATGTTCCTAGCAACTTCTAGAATTTTATCTGCCTTTATTTGCTTTGGAGGTAAGTTGTAGCTTAACTTGGCAGCCTTTAAGATCTTTTTTGCAGTTTCTGGAGAAATAGAAGCAAAGTGCTTCGATAAGAAAGAAACTAAGGTCTTGCAATCTTTGTCGACTTCAGCCATCCTTTGTAGAATTCCAGGGTCAACTGAAGAAAGATGTGGCTTTATTTCTTTTGCAGGAGGTGGAATTTTTTCCGTAGTCCTATTTATTACTAGTTCAGACTTTTTGCCTTCAATTTTTTTTCTTAGGATAAATGACGCATGAGGATTCCCTATTGATAACTCTAATATATACTTATCTATTTTATCAGTATACCTTGCAGGAATAAAAACTTCAACTGATGTTCCATGTTCTTTGTTCCAATCTATTTTTTGTTCTTCAAGTACTATTGGCTCATTTTTATCAACGTTTATCTTTAAGACAACTTTTGTTGCTTTTTCTTCACCCTCTATTTTGCTTATTACAGTTGCAGGTTTTAGGCTTGTTAGTTGAGAATACAGAATTACAGCAGAAATTCCTACTCCTTGCTGCCCTCTCATTTGCTTCATGGTGAACAGTTTTGATCCAAAAAGTACCTTACCCATTGAAAGTGCAATCTTATTTGAAACAATACCTATTCCGTTATCTTCTACTCTTACTCTGTACATGTTTGCTTTTCGTATTTTTCCTGCCTGAGGAGGAAGAGTGATTTCTTCCTTGGTTTCTTCAACTTCAATTATTATTTCGGGAAGTATGTTTCCAACTTCAGCAGCATCTAAGGCATTATCTGTCATTTCCTTTATCGTTTGAAGCAACGCATGCTCTGGTTCACTGAAGCCCAACTGGTGTAGGTTTCTTTCAAAGTACTGCGCTGGATTAGCCTCTCGCATCCTCTCTGCTTCTATTTTTGCAATTTCTCGTAGTTCAGTTACTTTTTTGCTCAATTCACCACTCACTTTTCAATTTGCTTAATAAGGTTTCCTTTCCCTCACTTAGTTTATATAATAAAAATCTTATAACGAATAGTAACAACTTATAACTTGTATTCTTCCCTTACAAAATTCAAATAATATTTGGTTTTTTTCAAAGAGAAGTACAGACCTAGTTACTAAGAACCGATGAGGCATTCTTTCTTAAAGTTGCACAAGAGTGAGCAACATACGCCAAGCAATCATTGAGTACATTTTGCTTAAAACATTACTAAAAACTCGATAAAAGTCTACGTTTTAACTCTTAGAATGAGCTATCACTAGAGCGAGAATCTCCCATGTAGTCATGGAGTCAATGTTGGCGGTTAAATCTACCAGTAGACTTTCCAGCAAAGAAACAGCTAGTAGTAAATATACTAACTCTCTGGCAACAGCCCCTAAGTAAGCATGACCTTAAGCCTTAAGTTGGCAATTTCTCTTAGTATTTAGTAAAACTTTTTAACCATGTTATTACTAACTAAAGGCATGAGCAAGTCTTCAAGAATTCCAGGTTTCTACAACCTCTCAGTAGAAGAAAGATTAAAAAAAGTAGCAGAGTTTGCGAACCTAACAGAAGAAGAAACAAAACTTTTGTTTAAAGAAGGTAATCTTAGTTTTGACATAGCCAATAGGATGATAGAAAACGTAGTAGGAACAATGTCTCATCCCTTTGCGGTAGCTCTAAACTTTCTAATTGATGGTAAGGATTACATCGTGCCCATGGTTATAGAAGAAACTTCTGTTGTAGCTGCAGCCAGCAATGCAGCAAAGATGATGCGATCCAAGGGAGGTATTTTTACTAGTGCAACAGATCCAATAATGATAGGGCAAATTCAGTTAACTAATGTGAAGGATCCATGGTCTGCTAAATTAAAGATTCTTGAGCAGAAACAAGAAATAATTAAGCTAGCTAACGATCAAGACCCAACTTTAGTTAGCTTCGGAGGAGGAGCAAAAGATCTAGAAGTTAGAGTGGTTGATAGTGAAGTAGGGCCAATGGTAATTACGCACCTTCTGGTTGACGTTAGAGACGCAATGGGTGCCAATGCAGTAAACACGATGTGTGAAGCTGTAGCTCCTTATATTGAAAAGATAACTGGAGGCAAAGTCTATCTAAGAATAATCTCAAACCTAGCTGATAGGCGAATAGTAAGAGCTAGGGCAACAGTAGCCAAAGAAGAAATAGGTGGAGAAGAAGCTGTAGACGCCATAATAAAAGCTTACGCTTTTGCTGCCTCTGATCCATATCGCGCCGCTACTCACAACAAAGGAATAATGAACGGAGTCATAGCAGTAGCTTTAGCGACTTGCCAAGACCATAGAGCGATAGAAGCTGGTGCACATGCTTATGCTGCAAGGACTGGAAGGTACTTGCCCTTAAGCCACTGGGAAAAAGATGAGAATGGTGACTTGGTTGGAACTCTAGAGATGCCAATGGCAGTTGGACTGGTAGGCGGTGCCACTAAGGTTCATCCAATAGCAAAAATTGCAGTAAAGATTCTAGGTGTTAAGACAGCTACAGAGTTAGCTAGGGTTATGGTTGCAGTTGGTTTAGCTCAAAACTTTGCAGCTTTAAGAGCTTTAGCCTTAGAAGGTATCCAACTTGGACATATGCGCTTACATGCAAGAAATATCGCCATACAAGCTGGAGCAACGGGAGATTTAATAGATAAAGTTGCCGGGCAAATGGTAAAAGAGAAGAAAATTAGATTTGATAGAGCACAAGAGCTTATAAAGGAGTTATCAGAAAAACAATGAAATTGTTCAGGGAGAATTGTTATATTGGCTTTGTTAACTTAAAGTTTTTGTAGCTCAAAATTTTTTCTTCCCTTATTTTTATTTTACTTGAAGTAAGCTTCAAGAGAGCTATCTTTCGTTAGTTCTTTATGTTCCTTTTTAGTAACTTCAAGCCAAGATAAAAACTAAGAAGGCTATTTAGAGCTGTGCTTAAAGTTAACACTTTCAAAGATTTAAAAGCTTTAAATAACTCATAAAGTAGACCCGAGAAACGAAATGGAAAAAGTTGATGAAAATCTCTTAGGAGAAGAAGCATATCAATTTTTATCTCAGTTGAATTACGAAAGGTTTACTGGCTCGGAAGGCGAAAAGAAAGCAAGAGAGTTTATTGCAAAAACAATGAAGGATGCAGGATACGAAGTAAAGTTTGAAGAGTTCAAAATAAATGTCTACAGTATAGCAAGAAGCGAACTTTTCATCGTTGAACCTTGGACAGAAAAAATTGAATGTGAAGGCTTAGGTTTTAGTGGTTCTACTTCTGAGGAAGGTATAACTGCACCAATAAACTACGTTGAAACAGGAGATAGACATTTATTGTCAAAGGCTAAAGGTAGCATATTTCTTCTATCAGAGTCTCCTTCAAGCTTCAATGGTTTACTCGAATTAAAAAGCTATGATCCAAAAGGAATAGTTTTAAGCGAAAGTACTCCAGGAAGAAAACCTTCTCATGTAGCGCGCTTGTATGAGGTAAGTGAAAAATTTAAGGTGCCAACAGTCTTTATAAGGTTCGAAGATGCTATAAACTTAGTAAAAAAGAAAGCAAGAAAAGCTAAGCTAGTTTTAGTGCAAGAAGAACACGAAGCAACTGCAAGTAACATAATTTTTGAGAAGGAAGGTAGCGTATACCCTAACGAAGTAATAGTAGTTGGTGCGCACTACGATAGTGTTTACAATGCTCCTGGTATCATAGACAACGCCGGAGGAACAGCACTTCTGATGGAGATTGCAAAAGTTATGTCTAAGCTTAGTACAAAAAGAACAATTAGATTCATCTTATTCTCTGGAGAAGAGCTTGGGTTAAGAGGTTCCATGGACTACTGTAGAGCGCATAAGGAGGAATTAGAAAAAATAAAACTCATGATAAACCTAGATGTAAGTGGTGGTGCAATTGGAGGATGCAACGCAATAGTAACTGGAAACCAGGAATTAAAAACCTATACTGAAACAGTTTCAAAGGAACTTGGAATAAACTTAAGAGTTAACCAGGACGTTATGAGTTCTGACAGCAACTCCTTCTCTTACTACGGTGTGCCTTCTATAAGCTTTTTCAGGAGGAGTGGAGCCGGATTTTTCAACCATACTCCAGATGATGACTTAAGATTTGCTGCACCTATTGGGTTTAGAAATATTGAACTAGTAACTTTAAACTTCTTGCTTAGGGTAATAAACGCAGAAATCCTTCCATTTTCAAAAGAAATTCCTGAAGACATAAAAAAGAAAGTCCAAGACTACTTTAAAGAGAGAGGTTATGAAATTTAGTTTCCTACTTTTATGTTTCAATATGTACTCCAGTATTTGTCTACTCTCTTCTGTATTTCTTCTATTGCTTTTTCGTTCTTCGTAGGTTTAAATAAGTGCTCAAATCTTCCTTGAGTTTTTAAGTATTCTTCTACGGGTATTCTCTTCTTCGGAACGTAGGTGTGCTTCACTACTCCGTTTATTGCTTCCTTGAGTACCCAGAGCCCACTTTCTACAGCCAAACGTCCAATTTTTACTGTAAGAGCTGGATCATAGTCCCATCCGGGGGGACAACCAGAAAGGCAGTGGAAAAGTTTTGGTCCTCTTATTTCTTTTGCTCGTTCAACTTTGTCTAAAAAATCGATGGGATATGATGGAGATACAGTTGCTACATACGGTGCTCCCGCAGAAAGCCAAATACTAAAGAGATCTAATGGTTCCTGTTCTGTTCCTAAAGGAAATAAACTAGTTGGTTTTGTTGTAGAGGTTGCTGCTCCAAGAGGTGTAGTTTCAGTTTTTTGAACTCCTGTGTTCATGAAGGCTTGATTATCGTAAGCTAAATACCAAAAATCTAAATTTCTGTGTATCGCTGTAATTGTGCTTTGTAATCCAATTGAGCTTGCAGCTCCATCTCCTGTTACTACAAGCACATTTAGGTCTTCATTCTTACTTATTTTTCCCTTCTCAATTAGTATGTCTAAGGCATCTCTGATGCCTTGTGCACCTGCTGGTGCGCATGCCATTGCAGTGTACAGCCAAGAAGTTTTAAACACAGTATGTGGGTATACAACTGCTAAGGTAAAGCATCCTGCAGCATTAACTATAACTGTCTTTTCTCCAAGTGATTTAAGCATGAGTTTTGCTGCAAGTATTGCTCCACATCCTTGACAAAATATTCCCCCTGGTACGACATAATCTTGCGTTGGTATATCAAAAATTGTTTTAATCTTTTTCTCAGACTTCATTCTTTTCACCTCCGTGAGCAATATCGATTAACATTTTAGCTGTTTTCTTGTCTTCCTCTGTAAACAACAAAATGGGTATTTTTGGTTCAGTTCTTTCTTCGTAAACTTTTCTTGTATAATTTACAATGAACTCAAACTCAGGTTCACTAATGTTCTTTCCTCCTAGGCCACCTATAAAGGAAGTTATTACTTTTGGTTTTTCTCTATAGTTGTAAAGCTCACTAGAAACTTCTGAGTAAATTACACCTCCTTTTCCAGGTGAAATATTTTGATCTACAATGGCTAATCCTTTTAGTCCTTTTACCAGCTTCGTTACTTCTTTCGTTGGGAATGGTCTAAAGAGTCTTAACTTCACTAGCCCAACATTTATCTTTTTTTCTCTCATTTTCATAACTGCTTTTTTTCCTTTTGTAGAAAAACTGTTTGTCATAAGTATTGCATAATCTGCATCGTCCATCATATAAGGCTCAACTTCATCAACAGGTCTTCCAAATGTTCTGTCAAATTCTTCTTTAGCTTCCTTGTAAACTTCTAGAGCATTTTCCATGGCTTTATGTACTTGGTATCTGAAGTATGAGTAAAGGGAGCTGTTTAAAACTGGTGTTCCTTGGGCAAGAGGCTTGCTTGCCTTAAAGAAAGCGTGCGTAGGATTGTACTCTGGTAAGAACTTTCTTACATCTTCTAGTTCTGGTATCTCAACAACTTCTCTAGTGAAAGATAGGTAAAATCCATCAAAGTTAACAATAGTAGGCAACATTACTCTCTTGTCTTCTGAGATTCTATAAGCCATTAGAATTGAGTCTAAAATCTCTTGTGCAGTTTCGCAATGTATTTGTAAGAATCCGCTGTCTCTTGCACTTAGAACATCGTTATGGTCGGGTTCTAAAGTTATTGGAGCTGACAAACCTCTAGAAACATTTACCATAACAACTGGCGTTCTCCATCCAGACAAGTTGTAGAGCATCTCAAAAGCATAAAGTAATCCTTGACTTGAAGTCGCCGTAAAAACTCTAGCCCCTGTAGCTGATGCAGAGCCAGCAGCTGTTATCATCGAATGCTCAGAATCCATAGTTCTAAAAATAGCCTTCATTTTTCCTTCTCTTATCCATCTTGACAAAGTTTCAATTATTTCTGTCTGAGGCGTAATTGGAAAGTTTGGAATGTAATCAACTTCAGCCAACCTAGCTCCCCATGCGGCTGCTTCATTTCCAGTCATCAGTTTCTTCATGCTATTCACCTTCTCTAGTTGTTTCAATAGCTTTCAATGGGCACTCCTGAGCGCAAATTAAGCAACCTTTGCAGTTTTCGTAATCAACTACTGGAAAATTGTTCTCCCATTTTATTGTACTCTCAGGGCAATAAACGTAGCATAACCTACAACTTTTGCACTTCTGATAATTTATAACTGGTTTAAACACTCTCCAAGTTCCTGTTTTCTTAAGGTAGCTGTTTGCAACAAAGGATATGACTGGGGTGCTAATCTCAGGGTTGTCGTACTCTATCTCTACAACTTTAACTTCAGGTTCTAAACTTCTTATTTTTTCTATTTTAACTTCTTGTACTTTGTTGTAACCAACAGTTGCTGCAAGAACGTTCTTTCTTATAATCTCTTCACTAATTCCAATTTGTTCTAGCTCTTCCTTTACTGCTTCCTCTAAGTACTTTTGCTTTATCCCAACGAGTTTTGTTGCAACTCCTGCAATTAAGGTGCTAAGTATTGGTCTCCCTAGTGTTTCTAATGCTATTTGAGTTAAGTCTTCCACAATTACTTTCTTTCCAATTCTTTCTTCGAAGTACTCTCTGTTTTTACTAGAGTTTATGAACACTATGCTTTCTTTACTTACTCCCTTCGTTGGGTCTGTTTGCTTGTCTAATAACAACGTTTCGTCCGAAATTAGCAATATATCTGGATCAAAGATATATCCTCTTTCTAGTATTGGTTCTTCGCTTATAACTGTAAATGCTACAACTGGAGCTCCTCTTCTTTCAGCTCCATATATCGGAAAGTCTTGAGCATAAAGGCCAGACAAGAATGCAGCTGTTCCTAAGATTCTTGAAGATGTTTTCATTCCTTGTCCTCCTCTTCCATGAAACCTTACTTTTATCATTCGTCCAATAGTTATAAGCCCATCTTATGTTATAAACTTTTCCTCTTAAGCGGGTTGAAATGTTCTTAACGAGTTAATCTAAAAACAAAAACTTAAATATCCTCATAATAAATATTTTTCGTTCTTTTATTTGCGCAACAAAAAATTAGAGTACTTTTCATAATTCCTTTTGAAATTAAGATTTCCAGATTAGCCCAAGTATGCTACCAATCAATGACAGGATTGAACCTATGAAAAATCCCCATAAGGTAGAATATGCCAATAGAGAAGTAACTAACACTATTGTTGAACCTATCCTAACTTTACTTACATCAGAAGAATAAATTAGAATAACTCCGATCAGTTCTAATCCAAGCAGAACTATAGTAACGAACATCCAAACTAATGGATGCATGGGAAGACCAATAAAGCTTCCAACTCTCCTGTGAATTGTGATAAACAAGGGAACCATGAAAACTCTAAAGGCAAAAATTAAGGCTTGTACTACAAATCCTGCCAAGACTAACGCAAACGCTAAAATTGGTTTTTCTTCGCTTTTAGTTTGACTTTCTGTAACTTTCTCATTACTCATAATTCTTTAGTTTAAGATGGAACTATATTAACATAACGTATGATTCGTCCATTGCTCAAAAACAAAGGTTTATTTAGTCCATTATTTTTAACTTTCGTTGCAATGTTAGTCGTGTCAATTTCTCATCGCAATGACTTCGATGGAATAGCCTCAGCTTCATTGGTAGTTAGGTATGCTTCCGTTATAAACAGCTTTCCTTCTCTCGTTTCATTGAAAGACTATGGCGACAAAGAAAAAGTGGTTGACGATAGGCTATTGAGTCTTACTGATGCCTCTTTCATAATTTCAGACTTATCTACAAACGTTAAAGAGATAGACGAGATAGTAGAAAGAATAAGAAAACTAAAAGCTAATCGAAACAATATAATTTGGGTTGATCATCATCAGACCACAGAAGACATAAAGGATAAGTTAAGTAGCGTTGTTGACGCTCTTCACATTCAAGAAGGTGAAGTAACAGCCACAGAAGTTGTTTTTGATGTACTTTACAAACAAAATGGAATTGAAGACGAATATGCAAAGAGGTTAGCAAATCTTTCTCATCAAACAGACATGTGGAAGTTTGAAGAATCTGTAAGCTGGGATTTGGTAGAACTTGTTTCTTACCTTAACTATTTAGACTACGATAGCTCTTTGAGACCTTGGCTAACTGGGTTTGTATTTTACTTAGCTGGAAAAACTAAGAACATTAATTTAAACAATCCTCTCAACGAAGAGTACAAAAGGATGCTAGAAGTTTTTAGGAAAAAGAAAGAAGAATCGCTTCAAATAGTAGAAACTTCTTTATATCAATTTGAAGTAAGCAATGTGAAGTTCGTAGTTGCATGGAGTCCTAGAATACTCTATAGTTCTATTGCAGCAGATTATCTCATGAAGAAAATAGATGCTGACGTTTTTATCATAGTTAAGGAAGATGGCAATGCAAGTGTAAGGCGAAAGAACGAAAAAGTTAACTGTGCAGAAGTTGCTAAGGTTTTTGGCGGTGGTGGTCACGTTTACGCCAGCGGAATGTCTGTGAGTCGAGAAAAAGTTCCAATTAGTAAGTATCCAGACTATGCCAGACTTATAGAAAATAAGCTAAGAGAAAAATTCAACGAAGTTAGCATTCTACTTTGAACTTTTAACTAAAGATCAATGAGAAAGGTGATCTTCTGATGTTCTCTGTACTAGACTTAATTTGTGGTGCAGTTTTCATAAGGGTAGAACGTATGATAAAAAGAATAAAAAAGAAACCAGATATTGTTTTTCTTACTAGTAATTTAGCTATAGGCGGTTACACTGATTACAGCCTTTTAGTAGGGAAAGTTGACTGCATCCTTGATCTTAGAGAAGAAGCTGCATCTTTAGAAGATTTTGCAAAAAAACTTGGCTTTGAGTACTTAAAGGTAGGCATAAAGGACGGTGGTTCTCCTACGTTAGAACAAGCTAACCTAATAGTTAGTTGGATTGAAGATAAGCTAAAAAACAACAAAAGAGTCTTAGTTCACTGTAACTTAGGAAGGGGAAGAGCTCCATTAGTGGCTTGCATCTTTCTAAGCAGTAAAGGGCTCTCGTTAAATGATTACTTAAATTTAGTTAAGCGTAAAAGAAAATACGTTTACTTTAGTCGCGAGCAACTTAAGACTCTGAAACAATTGTGTCATTAAAGTTATATCTCATTTCTAAGATTATTCCAAAGTTTAGTTCTATTTGAAATTCTTTGAAGTTGCATTATTTAAAAGAACTTATTTTTTTATTCAGAGTCCTTTAATTTGTAGAGTTTTTCGCTTTTCTTTCCTTCAACAGTTTCTACTAACCCTAAGCTCAAAAGCTCAACAAGTCTCGCAGAAACAGTTTTTCTGGAAGCTTTACCTCTTACTTCTTTAAGCTTATTAGTTAGTTGAGATACGTTTAGTGGACCTTCTGTCATTAATATCTCAACTATATCTTTGGCTAATTCTCCAGCTTTTAAACTTCTCGAGAGAAGCACAACCTTCTTCGAAGAATTGTATGTTAGTGAACTCATAGTTAAAATATTTCTTATGATAGCTAGTTCTTTTAACAATAATACATTAGTTTCTTTTTCTTTTCGTAGTTCGTCTTCTAGCCGATTTATTTTTTTAACGAGCTCATTTATCCTGTCTTCTAGAGAAGTATCGCCCATTACGAATAAGCTCACCTATCTCTTGCATCTTTACTTCTGGTATTATTGTTCTAACAATTTCTTCAGATAAAGGTTTCGGTAAGCCCTGGTCGCTCAGTATTTTTAGTATTTTACTCTTCATCCTGTTGTTTTTATACTTTATGTAGTAAAAATTTATAAGAAACCACACAAAAAAAGGTGCTATGCTAACTACAGTAAGGAGTATCTCAAAAGCAATAAAAACCTTCTGTAGTGTTTTTCTCATGTTCTTTCTAAGTAGTACTCAGCCATTTATTCTGAACTTTCATAAGTTTTTGGCCTTCGAGTCTGACTTGCTAGAAGCTTAAAGATATCACTTGGACTAAGAAATTGACTTTTTACAAGGTCAATTGCATCTTCTTCCTTTATACCTGCAGCAACAAGCTCTTTGTAAAATGCGGCTATTGCTTTTGCTTTTTCTTTTGCTTGTTCTTCAGTCATAGTTGTAGTCATAAGTTCTTTAAGAGGGCCAACAATGTCTTTTAATAGACCAGGCACTTCTTCTCTTACAGTTTTTAGAACTTCTTTTAGTTCTTTTATTTCAGCTTCTTCTGTCTCGTGTTCTTTACAACATTTTTCTTCTTCTGTCATCTTCTTCACCAAAAGTTTCCCCTTCAGGTATGCTTATAAAACTTGTGTAACTTTTTACTCAATTTCTAACTCATTTTTAAGGAGAATGCTAACTTCACAACAGTCATTGCGTGCTATTAAGCCTTTATTCTACAGTTGCTAGATGCCGCATAAAAAGGTTTAAAAACCGTTAACAGCAAATAGCTTCTGATGAAAAAGGCAAATTTAAAATTCTATGGGTTGCTCATAGCCATAACTATAATCGTTATAGCGCTATTCTATTATAAGCAGTCCATAGTAAACCTCATTCCCAGTCTACCAATTTCCTTTCAAGTTGATAAGAGCATTATTTACCAAATCATACTAACTGCAGCAATATTTTACGTTGTCTACTTGATTATTTCGCATCTTATTTCGTCTGCAGTAATAAAGGCAGGCGGCAAACAAGGAGATATTAAGATGCTTTTAGGCCTATGGCGCTCAATAGTAATCTTTGCGTTTGCTATTGCATTAGCAAACATTACTTTTGGTGGAGTCACATTTGTAACTGCTTTAGGTGCGTTTAGTGGATTATTCTTAGGCTGGTCTTTGCAACAACCTGTTACTGGCTTGGCTGCATGGTTTTTAATAACGCTAAGACGACCATTTAGAGTAGGGGATAGAATTTTCCTTCCTGCGTGGGGTATTATTGGAGATGTAGTGGACGTAGGGGTTATGTATACTGTTTTAAATCAGGTTGGAGGAACTGTTGGTAGCGAAGAACCTTCAGGAAGATATGTGCTTGTTCCGAATGCGATACTGTTTAGTAATGTTATCATAAACTATAGTGGTCAAGCTAAAACAAATCAGCCTTATATACTTGATGAAGTTGTTGTAAGGATAACTTATGATTCTGATTGGAAAGAAGCTGAACGAATTCTTATAAAAGTTGCGAAAGAAGTTACAGAAGACATCATCAAAGAAACAAAACAAGAACCGTATATAAGATCCGACTTCTATGACTACGGAGTTTACCTAAGATTAAGGTATATGACCTTGGCTGTAGATAGGCCAAGGATTGCGCATGAAATAAACAAAAGGATCTTCGAAGAATTCCAAAGTAATCCCAAGGTTGATTTCGCTATACCTTTTGTGTACTCTCATAAGAAGGGCGAGAGGTTCTTCAGTAAACCTTAAAGGTTTCGAATATAAAACAAAAATAGTTTTTAAATGCTATTAATTTACCTTGAGTCTGATACCAACAATAATTGCTACTTGGAATTTTGGCATTAAAAGCGTAAACATACTTCGTTGCTTTTTAGCTTTCATGCGTGAAAACAAAGCTTTTTAAATTTGGCTATAAAATTAAAAGACTGACAAGCTAATGTCAAACACTTCAAAACTTTTTGAAATTGGAAAAAAAGTAGACCCAATAATGACAAAATACTTAATCGAAGGTGCTTCAGAAGACTTCAAGCCAATCTTACTTCATCAAATAGAGGCTGGTGGAAAGAGAATTCGCCCTGCGATAGTTTTATTGTCTTGTGAAGCTGCAGGAGGAAATCCTGAATGGGCAATTTGGGTTGCTGCTGCTCTTGAGCTAATTCACAACTATACTTTACTTTACGATGACATCATAGATCGAGGAGAACTCAGAAGGGGGAAGAAAACAACGAGAGCTGTTTATGGTGATGCTATGGCGTTGCTTGCTGGACTGCATTATAGAGAAGCCATCAACAAGCTCATAAACAGGTCTCCCGCTTCATACAAGTTACATGAACTGATAAGCCAAGCAATAATAGAACTAACTGAAGGCGAGCGCCTAGATGTCTTATTTGAACAGGCTGGAAGAACTGAGATCTACATAACTAAAAAAAGAATTACAACTCCTTCTTGGAGTTTATACTTAGATTTAATACAGAAAAAAACAGCTTCTTTGCTTATTGCAAGTGCAAGAGCCGGAGCAATCGTAGCTGATGCTCCACCAGAAGTTGAGGAAAGCTTCTCAAAGTATGGACTAAATTTGGGTATAGCCTTTCAAGTCATCGATGATTACTTAGATTTGTTCGGTAAGGAAGAAAAATTTGGAAAAGAGATAGGAAAAGACATCAAGGAACACAAGCTAAGTAACGCTCTTATCTTGTTGGCATTAGAAGAGCTAGACTATAAAAATAAAGAAAAGCTTCTATCTATATTAAGGAAGGAGAGTTCAGCTGAAGAGATTAGCGAAGGCATCGAACTAATAAAAAGTACTAAGGCAAGAGAACGCGCAATCAATTTTGCAGAGGAAAGAGTTAAAATTGCTAAAACTGCTATAAACTTCTTACCCGATTCTAACGCAAAAACTTTGCTGAATGAGTTAGCCGATAGCGTCGTAAAAAGAGAAGTGTGAGCTTCAATGGATAAGAAATTTTTAGCGTTCGTTACATCACTTGTAGTAATTTTGTTATCGGGCTTATTGTTGCCTCTTTTGTATCAAAAAAGAGACTGGTGGTCTGAAGTGTCAAAGAATAAAATAGTTCCTACTATAAGAGGTGTTTTTATTTATTATTACTGGCAAGGTAATCGTTTTACTTCTCCTTCCAGTGTAGACGATTATATAGAACAACTTTATAAGTTTGGGTTTAACTTAGTGTTACCTCAAGGCTTAGATAGTGGAGTTTCCTACTACAACAGTAGTATTAATCCTTCTAAGTTTGGAAATTTCGATTTGCTAAAAGAAATAGTAATAAGTTCTCATAGGAGAAATGTTAAAGTTTGGCCATGGGTTATGCCGTTTACTGCTTCTTCTGAGTTCATTTCCAAGAATCCCAACTTAGCTGCTGTAAAGGCAGATGGGTCAGTAAACTATGGTTTACTTGATGTAGCTAACTCAGAAGCTCAAGATTTCGTCTTTAACGAAATAATTGAGATAGTTAAAAACTACAACATTGATGGAATAAACATCGACATAGAGTATAGCGGCTCATATTCTCAGTTAGATAAATCCCTTTTTATTAAAGAGTTTAATATTTCTTCGATTAATTGGCCTTCAGATGTTTTAGAAAATGGAAAATACAGAAAAGAGTACGTAAGGTGGATGTCTGGTATAATGACAGCATTCTTAAGAAGACTAACAACTGAAATAAGGACCCTAAAACCAGAGATCGTAATTTCTCACGATGTAGTTTATGACCCAGAATTAGCTATGAACTGGTATTTCACAGACTGGAAAACTTGGGTAAACGAAGGACTGGTGGACGTAATCTCTCCTATGATCTACCACCGCGATTCAGGAGAACCGGTTTCATGGGTCAAAGATGCAAGTAAGGTTACGCGCTCTTATCTCCCTAATAGCACAATACTTGTTCCGTGTATCGGTGGCGCTTACAGTAACACAATCTCAATGCCTGCCAGTGAGTGGCTCGAGTCAATTAAGTATGCGATGGAGGGTGGCTCTAATGGTATCCTTGTGTTCGCAGATGTTTGTGTATCTCAAGATGTTTGGCAATACTTTGGAAAGTATTTTCATGATCCTTAAATAAGTTTTTAGAAGAAATAGTTTTTGTTAACGAAATCTCTATATAGCCCTAGACTTAAAAAAAGAAAGCAAAATGCATAAAAGTACGAGAGTAGTCTCACTTGATTTTTCAGGCACCTTAGTAACCGAAGACTATCTTGAGTATTTTTGGAAGGAAGTAATACCAAAAGCATACTCGATAAAAGAAGGTATAAGCTTAAAGGAAGCAAAATCAAAAGTTTTTGAAGAATATGGAAAAGTAAGTAAAGACGACATAAACTGGTATCTTCCAAATTATTGGCTTAATAAGCTAGGGATAAACAACTCCCTAAGCGAGCTGGTAGCGCAATCTTTAGTTGCGTTAAGATTCTATGAAGATGCATTAAGTTTTATTGAAAAAGTTAAAAATAAGTATACGTTGATAGTAGCTTCTGGTGTTTCTTCTTCTCTTATGCTTCCTGCTCTTAGTACTCTTAAATTTAAGTTCTATAGAGTGTATTCTTCTACTGATATGTTTTTCGTTGGAAAACCCCCTTCTTTTTATAATTTTATACTCGAAGACTTAAAGATACTTCCTTCTCAAATAATTCATGTAGGTGACGACAAGTTAAACGATGTGGAAAATCCAATGAAGGTTGGAATAAAAAGTTACCTGATCGATAGGAAAAACAACGTTGATTTTTATTCTTTGTTAAGACTTCTAAAATAAACTTTTTAATTTCTTCTTTTTTAACTGAGTATATGAGCCAGAAAGATACACTCGAAAATATTGTAATCTCAACTTTTCATGAGATAGTAAGAAAATACTTAGATGAGAGAGAAAATACTAGAGAACTTTGGAAAGCAAAAGGAAAGGAAGTTGTATTTGTTCATGAACTTTGCGAATGTGCCTATAAAAGAAAGCTTAGATTAAAATTTCCAGAGGTAGAGAACGCTTCATTTTTTAGTCCTCGATTCTTAGTTGGGTACTTTATTGAGTTAGCAGTTAAGAGTTTACTTAATGACCCAAATGAGCATCCTGTGTTTAAAGAACTAGTTGCAAATGGAAAGCACATACTAGTCTACGGTCATATTGATGCTCTAGTTGATGGTACACCAGTAGAAATAAAGTACCAAACAGACCTTCAAGGAGTACCACACGAACACCACATACTGCAGCTAAAACTTTACTCCTGGCTTATGAATTCTACTCTTGGATTGCTAACTTATGTTAGTCCAGAAGGGATAAAAATTTTTGAAATTAAGAATGACTTGAATGATGAAAAGGTGATCGAACTAATTAAGCAAGAAAGTTCTCCAATGTGGAGAGAGTGGGAGTGTAACTATTGCGTGTTTGAACGTTTCTGTGAGAAAAGTCTAACATATTCAGGAGATAGTGTATAGAAGGAATTAAATACCCCTTTTTAGTAAATTAGACTTACAATGGGCAAGAAAAACATTGGTGAAATATACCTACCCAAAGCGTTAAGCGAAGAAGAAAGTGCTACAAAAAAGAAACTCCTAAGTAAAGAAGTGAAGAACGTAGACCTAACTTCAGTAAAAAGTATTGAAGATTTGGTTGAATCTTTTAAAGTTATGTCTGTTCAGGCTAGAAATATAGGAAAATGTGCGGAAGTTTTTGAAAATATGCTTACAGACAAGGATAGACCAACCATACTTTTAGGGCTAGCAGGTCCTTTGATTGCAGGTGGTTTGAGGAAGGTCATAAGAGATATGATAGAGTACAATTTAGTAGATGTTGTTGTTTCAACAGGTGCAATTCTTTACCAAGATGTTTATCAAGCCAGAGGATACAAGCACTACATTGGTTCTCCAAACGCAGATGATGCTAAACTAAGAGACTTGTTAATCGATAGAATTTATGATACTTATGTAGACGAAGAAAAGTTTATAGAAACCGATACTTGGATAGGAAAATTCGCTGATTCCTTAGAACCCAGAGGATACTCAAGTAGAGAATTCCTTTATCTCCTAGGTAAAAAACTAAACGACGAGAACTCAATACTTTACACTGCTTCAAAAAGGGAAGTTCCAGTTTTTTCTCCAGCAATAAATGATAGTAGCATAGGAATAGGCTTGACAGAACATTATCATTGGACAAAAATTAATGGAAGGCCAAGAGTAGTTATAGACTCTATAAGGGATAACTATGAACTAACTCAAATTGTTGTAAAGTCTAAAAAAACTGCTGCAATTTATATAGCTGGTGGTGTTCCAAAGAATTTCATAAATGATTCTGTAGTCATGAGCTACATTTTTTCAGTTGATACTGGTGGGCATTCTTATGCTTTTCAGTTAACCACTGATGCTCCTCATTGGGGTGGGTTAAGCGGAAGCACACTTGAAGAAGCTACCTCCTGGGGTAAAATAAGCAAAAAAGCTACAAGAGCAACAGCTTACGTTGAGCCCACGGTTTCTCTTCCTCTAGTTGTTGGTTATGCGTTGCAGAAAAATTTGGGTTCTAAAAGAAGCAGGATTAAGTTTTCTTGGAGTGGAGACGTTTTAGTCTCCATTTCTTATGTTAACAACGCTTAGAAAAAACATAGAAGATTACCTTATAGGACGACAAAGTATTTTATTAGTAAAACTAAATCCCTGCCTTTGTAGCTTAAGATGTTAAGTTCTAAAACTAATTTAATTGAAAATGCTTTTTCTGAAACTTAAATCATAAAGTAGTGCTAAGATTTAACTTTCAGTTAAGAATGAAATTTAGGAAAGCTCTAGCAGCAAGTATTTCAAGGTCAAAACCTCGCTATTTAAGTAGGGGGCCATTAATTTGAAACGATGTTTTGTTAAAAAGTTTATATTTTCCTCTATACTTTTCATAAGTCACAATGGCTCAAAGTGAGAAATTAAAATTTGGGATTTATCTTCCAACTTTTAGTAAAACTCTTGAAGCAAGAGAACTTTACGAATACAACTTAAAAGTAACAAAACTAGTTGAAGATGTTGGAATGGATTCGGTCTGGGCTGTTGATCACTTACATGCTTTCGATACTGTTGAAAAAGTTGAAAAATCTCTTAACATACTTGAGTCAACAACTACTCTTTCAGCTTTAGCTGCTCAAACTAGAAGGGTTTACATAGGCACAAGTGTTCTAAGTGCTCCCTTTAGAAACCCGGCACTATTAGCAAAGATAGCTGCGACTATAGATATAATTTCAAATGGAAGACTAATTCTTGGAATTGGAGCTGGATGGCGAAAAGATGAGTTTGAAGGCTATGGCTTTAAATGGGAGGATACGACAACTAGGTTAAGAAGAACTGCAGAAGCTATAGAAGTAATAAAAAAATTCTGGACATTATCCGTTGTTAACCACAAGGGAGAATTTTATTCAATGAAAGGAGGTCAACTATGGCCAAAACCAATTCAAAAGCCAAGGCCAAAGATATGGTTTGGAGGTGTTGGCTACAAAGCAATAGAATTGGCAAAATACTCTGATGGTTGGCTTGCTCCTCCGCTTAATGCAGAAGACCTAAGAGAAAGACTAGAAAAGTTTAAAGAATGGGGAATTAATCTAAAAAGTTTTGATGTTGGCTATGAGCTTTTTACCTCAATCAGTTTGTCTAGAGAAGAAGCTTATGAGCAAGGTAAGTCTGTTCTTGAAAAATGGTTTGGCGACCCAATAGATAGAATCGTTACCTATAATACTGAAGTTCAACTACCTCATGGAATGAAAGTGAGGTATGGTGCAATTGTAGGAAATGTTGAGGATTGTATAGAAGGCGTTACAAAGTTTGTTAAGGCAGGTGTTCGTCACTTTGTTCTTCATTTCATGCCCTTAGAAAATTCTCACGAAGGAATAAAAATATACAGTGAAAAAGTAATTCCAGTTGTGAAAGAACAAGTAAGCTAGTCAAGGTCTCTCTAGTATACTACAAAAATGTTAAACTGAATAACAAAGTAAACTTAAAACATAACTTTGCTTATATAAAATCGACAAGAAGCTTAAGAAACTGTATAGAATAGGACAGTGAAGGCTTAGGCATGCAATAAACGCTATGATCAAAGCAATAGTTGAAGATTCCTATAAGCTTGACATTTCAAAGATAGTGCTTGATAGGTTAAGGGGCATTAGAGATAACGTTTCGTAAGGATAAAACAAACACCATAAGAAACAACTTTTGGAGTTTTAACTATATTGTTAGAAGATTTAAGGAAGACGCTGGAATATGGCATAAAGTAGAAGAAAAAAGTGGGTACAAAACATCGAGAGAATGTCCACTCTGCCGCTCTGAAGGGCAAGAAAGCACAGAGGACTTTTCTATTGTGGAAAATGTCAAAAAACGATGAATGCAGATGTTGTTGGAGTGTTGAACACAGCAAGAAATGATGGATCCATAATCCTAAGCCCATCATGAAGTGGGGATAACAAGATGGTGGCACATTCCTTGCTTCTAAGGTGGAATGAGGTGGAAGTCTAAAAGCAATAAACAATCAACCAATGAACGCACTAGAAGCAAGAATCTTCCGGCTTTATCCATGGAGAACGACAAATAACGTTCTAAGTACCATAAGTGTTAATAATATTCAACTTTCCTACCAATCTTTCTTTTAGATACTAAGCCCTTAGATACTAAGCTAGACAAATACTTTCTTGCCGTTCTTTCATTTATTTTTAGTTTCTTTGCTATCTTGGAACTTGTGTTTGCACCTTCCTTCACGAATTGAAGTACAAGCTTTTCCATTTCGTTTAGACTCTTTCTGTATAGCACTACTTTGAAAAAGTTTTCTTCCTCTACAAAATCTGGTTCACGTAACCCATTTTTAATGCAAAGTTCTACCATCTTATTTGTTCCATAACCCCACCTTTCGATAAAACCATAGAGAAAGAAAATGTTTGCTATTTTTGGGTTTCTAAGTATCGATGGATGCTCTTTTTTTAATTTTTCAGGAGTTAAGGGGGAAAGTAGTTTTCCTGGATTAATTATCTCTATCCTATCATCAAATACTTTTACGTATATCGGTGAGACAATTTCATAATCTCTATGAACTATTGCGTTCACAACGGCTTCTCTCAAAACTTCTATAGGTATCTCCCATTGCTCTATCCTTTTTCCATTTTCACTTATAGTGTGAGATAGTGTAATGTTGTTCTTTAAAAATTCTAGAGTTCCACGTACTTGATCCAGCAAAGTACCAGTTATTTCTTTTTCATCAGTTATTCCATCTTTTACTCTTCCACACTTAACAAAGGCAAAAGGAAAGTGTATCTGTGGGCTTTTAGAAAAACAAAGTATTGCTACACTTGTTGGTTTATTCTCTGCTAGTAATCCTAATCGTTGAAAAAATTCTGGTAACATACTATACGTTAGATCAATCCTCCTAGTCAATTTTGCTTCTATGGTAAAGTCTTTAACTTTCGTTTCATCAAATTCGTCTATACCAACATTAAAAACTTTTTCTTCAAAAGATATAAGATTTCTATACTTCTCTACTATTATTTTTTCAAGCTCGTCCCTTGGAATTCTCTGGTTTGTTTTTCCAATTCGTCTAAAAGCAACACCTTTAAAGAAATATGGTTTGTTTAATCCCTCATCAACTCTGATCGCTACAATTCTTTTTCCTTTGATCTCTATTAGTTCAATATGTGGGATTGTAATGGGCTCTATAGAAAACTTTATATCATTTATTAATTCTTCGATAGTGCTTCTTCCAATGTCAACCCCTAGAATTTCACCTTTATCGCTGATCCCAACTAATATTATACCGCCATCAGAATTAGAAAATGCACAAATCGTTTCAAGTATTTCTTTCTTTTCGCTTAATTTGGCTTTAAACTCAGTTTTATAATCTTCGCCTTTAGAAATTACATCAAGGATTTCCATAGCTTACTTTAAATTTACTTAATGAGAATTTATAAACATTCCGGAATATTCCGGAATGTTCCGGAATGGAATTAGTGAAAATCCATAAAGTATGAGATAACTTTACTGAAAATATTTTTTGAACATCTTCTAGTTTTTAAAACAAGTTCTAGGGGATAGAAGAAAAGTTTACTTCTGCCTCCACATAAAACTGAGTTTTGTGAAACCTCGTCTTTTATCGAGAGATGAGTAAGCAAAATACAGGTTATAGGGACAGCTTTTGAGCGCATTATGACCAGTGAAGCCAAAAAGCTAAGGAAAAACCAGACTCCCAACTTTAAGTTTATGAGAAGCTTCAAGCCTTATTTTTATGTAATAATGTCTTTCACGTAAAAAATTTAGGGTTTTAAAACTATCTTTATTGCATTACTTTTCTCTTTTTCTAGTAGCATGCTAAAGGCTTCTTTGTATTCCTCTAATTTCATTACATGTGTTATAAATGGTCTTACTTTAACTCTACCGCTTGCAAGTAAATCCACTGCAACAGGATAGTCCTCATACTGGTTGTTTGCCGAACTAGTTATTGTTCTTTCTCCGCTAATGTCTGTTAAGCTAAGCTCAATTCTTTCTGTTGTAACTGCAAGCATAACCAACCTTCCTGCCCTTGCTAAAGATGCTATTCCTTCTTTTATGGTTTCGCTTTTTCCAACAGTGTCAAAAACGACGTTGGCTCCCAGCCCTCTGGTAATCTTTAGCACTTCATCAACAACTTTCTGTCTTTTTGCATTAATTGTATAGTCTGCTCCTAATTCATCAGCTAGTTTTAAAGGAAGGTCCCATGTATCTACTGCGATGACATTCGTTGCTCCTCTTGCCTTTGCAACTTGAAGGAGCATCAATCCAATCGCGCTCGTTCCTATTACTACTACGCTATCTCCTGGCATAACGTTAGCCACCTTATTGGCATGCACAGCAACCGCAAGTCCATCTAGTTGTGTTGCTTCTTCATAACTTACGTTTTCAGGAATTGGATGTGCTTTATCTGACCAGATTTGCATGTAATCTGCATATCCGCCTGGAGGATATTCGACATCTCCCCATCTCCCATCGTGTCCTATGTGTAGCGTTTTTTCACACAAGTTTGGTAAGTTTCTTCTGCAGTAGTAGCACTCTCCGCATCCTTTAAATGCTATTACCCCAACTCTTTCTCCAATCCTTTTTTCGCTTATCCACTTTCCTACCTCAACAATTTCTCCTGAGACTTCGTGCCCTAATATGAAGCTCTTAGTTTCCTTTATGTCCTTTCCTAAAGTGTGCAAAGCCCAAGGATTTTCTCCCAGAAAGTACCTAACATCGCTTCCACATATTCCTACTGCTTTAACTTTTATCAATACTTCGTCTTCCTTTGGGCTTGGTTTTGGAATTTCTACCATTTGAATTTCTCTTGGCCCCTTTAATATGACTGCTCTCATGATCTTAAGCTACAGTGCTTTGAGAATTTAAACTTATTGCGGACTTTTATAGTTTATTAGTGGCGAAAAAAGTTATAAGCTGCTTTTTTTTCAGTGAAGGTATGAAGAAAAATAAGTTAAATGCTTTGCTTGAAAGAATGAAAAAGCTTAACGTTGATGCAATCGTTATAAGGAATGCAGAAAATATACTCTTTGCAACTGGGTATTGGCCCGTAACTGGTTGGTCGTTGCTTGTAGTTAAGAGTGATGGAAGTTCGAGGTTGTTAGTTCCGGACAGCGAAACTAGATTTGTAACTGGTGAAGAGGCAGACGAAATCGAATGGTTAAGTAGAGAAAGTTTAAAGGAAATTTTCAATCCTTACAAGAAGATTAGGTCGTTCATAGAGAACTCAAAGATAAGAGAAAACTCTAGGATTGGTTGTGAGCTTTCTTTTGAAACACTAGCATCTCTACACTCCGGTGGAGAAGTTTCCTTTGCAAATTTTCCAACATTTGATTTACTGAAGAAAATAACGAATGGAACATTAGTTGATTTTTCAGGTGAACTTCAAGAGCTAAGGGAAGTTAAAGACAACGAAGAAATTGAGAAAATAAAAATCGCATGTGAAATCGCTGCATTTGGTTTAGAAGCTGGATTTAATTCACTGAGGGAAGGTATGACAGAAGCTGAATTGGCTTCGACTATAGAAGCTGCAATTTATTCTAAGGGAATAGGCTACAAGGGGGTTCGAAGAGCTAGAGGGTTTGCCTTTGTTATGTCTGGAGTTAATGGTTCAGAAGCATACTTGCCATTTGATATTTCTTCAAACAAAAAGATAAAAAAAGGTGAATCGATCCTAATAGAACTTAATACTTACGCCGATGGTTTTTGGTCAGATATAACTAGAACGTGGTTTTTAGGAGAACCTGAAGAAAGATTAAAGAATATATTTCATGCTATTTACGAAGCAACCGAGAAGGCAACTCTTGAAGCTAAAGCTGGTTCAAAGGCAAGCGAAGTTGATTCTGTAGCAAGAAATTTCCTAGCCTTAAAAGGAATAACGAACGAGTTTAATCATAGACTTGGACATGGCATTGGGTTTAGGCTTCATGAACCTCCAAGTTTACATCCCTGCTCAAGTGACATAATAAAGGCTAACTCAACTTTTACCATAGAACCTGGAGCATATGGTCCTGACTTTGGAATAAGAGTAGAGGATGTAGTTTTAGCAACCAAGGACAAAGGTATCAAACTTGGAAATGTTCCACTAGAGTTTTAAGCTGTTTGGTTTCAAGGCTTAAAAAGATTTTTATTCTCCTTTAGTTTTAGTCAAGTTCATGAAAAGAGTTAGGATAAAGGAAAAAGAAGTAGTAGTGCTAGAAGAGTATTCTCCAACTGAACCTTCAGACTACGAAGTTAGGCTAAAAGTAGCATACTGCGGAATATGTGGAAGTGATGTGCATGCTTACTTTAATGAGCATCCATTTATTTCTTTACCAGCTATACCTGGGCACGAATGTTCTGCAACCATTGAGAAGCTTGGGAGCAAGGTTTCTGGTCTTAAGGTTGGTCAAAAAGTTACTTTTATTCCTCAACTAACTTGCGGTAAGTGTTACAACTGTAGGAATGGAAGGTACAACATCTGCGAGAATCTAAAAGTTATAGGCGCTCAAGCTGATGGTGCAATGGCTGAGCTATTTAACGTAGACTCGAAGTTAATAGTTCCCTTGCCAGATGATTTTGATCTAATGGATGCGGCTCTAGTTGAGCCATTGGCAGTAGCTGTTCATGCTGTAAAGGCAACGGGTAGCTTGTTCGGAGAAAACGTCATAGTTTTAGGTGCTGGAACAATTGGACTTTTGTTAGCTCAAGTTTCGAAGTTTGCTGGCGCTTCAAACGTAATGATAACTGATGTTTTTAACTCTAGGCTAAAGTTGGCAAAGCAACTTGGAGTTGACTTCACAATAAACTCAAGAGAGTTCAGCTTAACTAAAAACTACTTACGCGAAATGTTTGGAGAAAGAGAAGTTGGAGTAATATTTGAAGCTGTTGGTATAGAGGCTACAATTAAACAGGCAATAGAGCTTGTCAGAAAAGGTGGTAGAATAACTGTTGTTGGTGTTTTTGGAAAAGAGACAAAAGTTAACATGGGCTTAGTTCAAGATAGGGAAATAAACATAAGAGGTTCGTTGATGTATCTAAGAGAAGATTTTGAAGATGCAGTTGAGCTGATAAGGAAGGAGAAAGTAAAAGTTAAGCCACTTATAACGCATATATTTGAACTTAAAGATGCAAACAAAGCTTTTGAAACTGCAGCAAAGGAAAAAGAAAAAGCGTTAAAAGTTCTTATTAAGGTAAGCTAAATTACAACAAAATTATTTAATGCTTTCAGCTTTTTTCTTTAGTTGTTGCTTTACGTATACTACGTCTTTTGGAAGAAGGTAAGCTGTTAATCCCAGAAAAAAAGAACAAATAGACCATGTTACTGTTACGATTGTTACTATTGCCCAAGTAAGTCCAATGTTGTCTGCAAAATATCCAGTGATTAATGGTGCTGTAGCTGACCCAACGTTTTCAAAGAAAGTTAATGTTGCTAATGCAGTAGCCCTAACTTCTGGTAGTGATATCTCTTGTACAGTTGCTGCTACGTTTGGACCTGCAATTGGTATCGTTAAAGTTGTTATAAACCCAAGAATTAAGAAAAGTGTACTTGAAGGAGAAAGTATAGTAGCGTCAAAGATAAGCATTCCTATAAAAACCATTACTGCTGAAAATATCATTCTTCCACTTCGAAACTTCTTATAAAGTTGATCTCCAAGAATACCTGCTATAATGTACCCAAAGGTTAGTCCCACTAAGAATAACAACATTGCTATCATAGATTCATCTGGCGCCATACCTCTCTCATGACTCATGTACGTAAAGAGCCAGTATTCTAAAATTTGCCATGGGAAGACTCCAAAAAATCCTTGTACAAATAAAGTTATAGCTGACTTCCTAGTTACTAAGTCTTTAAATGCTTGAAACGAAAAGCTTAATTTTAGTTGTTCTGCAACTCCTAAAAGCTCTTCCTGTGTGGCGCCCCTCGGTCTATCCTTTACAGTTAACAGTACTAGAATTGCTAACAACACTCCTGGTACAGCCGTTACAAGAAACGCGGATCTCCAACCTAAAGAATATCCAATTAACGATCCAACAATAACTCCAACCATTGTTCCCAAGGAATTTGAAGTATAGAGTAAGCCAACTGCTGTGGACCACTTACTTGGAGGAAAATAATCTCCTATCAGAGATATTAGTCCACTTGTGGCTTGATTGTCTATTCCGGTTAGTGCTCTCGTTATTACTAACTCAAAATAATTTCTAGAAAGAGTAGAAAATATCGTAGTTATTCCCCATATTGCACTAGCTAACGCAACTATTGGTGGTCTGGCGTATTTGTCAAACAAGTACCCCCAAATGGGCATAAAAATCACAGCCACAATTATTGAACCAGTTTGTATGGCTCCTAGTTGAGTGTAGCTTAGGTTAAATTCTTCTTGAATCATTGGAAGAAGCGGAGAAATTAAAAATTTATCAGCGTTATGCAAAAGCATAACAAAGAAAAATACTGAAGCAACGTACCACGCACACTTACTGCTTTGGTCTTTCATTTCCTTTTTGATCATAGTAAGTCAACCTTTACTCTATAAGATGCCCACGACTTATCTGGCATTAAAGCTTGAGCATACTTTGTTCTTACTTCTATTCCTCTAATCCTAGCAAGTGAAGTATAGTAGTCAACGTAGTTGAATCCCCAGAATTTTCCTGAAGCAAACTCATGAACTTCTATAGCCTTTCTGTATTCTTCAAAGACTTCGCTAATATCAACATACACTTCTGGAACAAAGTCAATTGGATCCTCCCAGTTTTCAGCAAAGTAAAGCTTACTTACAGAGTAAGGCTCTCCTCCTATTGGCAAGTCTTGCATTGCAGCAAGGAAGATTGCATCCTTTACAACTCTTGAAGTGTTTTCATGATCCTTATGGTAGCTTCCTACCCAATGTGTTATCACTATACTTGGTCTTATTTTTCTAATTTCTTCTGCAAGTTTAAACCTAGCTTCTTCATTGTTTGGAATAAGAGCATCCTCATAGGGCATAAAGATAACTTCTGCTTTCATTAATTTTGCACTCTCCAGAGCTTCTCTTTCCTTTTGCTTCGCATACTCTGCTGGCGGTAAGCTGGGGTGCCCTCTTTCTCCTTTGCTCATATGAACTATAAAAACTTCTCCTCCTGCCTTTGTATGCTTTAGTATTACTCCACCTGCCATAAGCTCAGCGTCTCCCACGTGTGCTCCAACAACAAGAATTCTTTTCATTTCTTTCACCCAAATAACTTCTTCATAACTGCAAATCTTCTGCTTACTTGCATTCCAAACCTAGAGTAAAGATGACTTGCTTCTTCGTCAGTCCAAACAACAAAGGTATGGTGAATATTCCTTTGTCTCATCCTTTGCATTATCTTGTAAAAAAGTATGGTGCCTATTCCCTTTCCTCTGTATTCTTCTTTTACTCCAAATGGTCCAAAGTGTTCTCCAGGTTTGTACCAATCGTAGCCTTCTCCGTTGTAGTGCTGGCAATAGCCAATTACTTCTTCATCCTTTACAGCTACCATAATCTGGTCTTTTTCGCATCCTCTTTGAAGCATTTCCAAAGAATGTCTATACCAATCGGCAGAGAAGTTTTCTCTCAAAAATTTAAGAAATTTCCATATGTACTTAGTTTCCAGCGGCTTTACTTCTATTCCATCTTTTCTTAGCTTTTCTTCAATTTCTTCAACTTTTTCAGGATGCTTTAAGGTTGGCCATATGCTTCCGTCCATTGCTAATGCAGTATAAACTTTTTTAAAGCCTCTCTTTTCTAGAAAGGTTACTCCTTCAGGATAAGCTTCTTCGTCAACTCCAGGGAAGAAATAGTTTGGCACGTATGTTGAATACCATACTTCTTTAGCTCCATTATTAGCTAAATATTTTATACCCTCTTCCAAAAGCTTGCTTCCTACTCCTTTCTTTTTATGTTCGTTCTTTACTCCCATAGCTAAAATCCAGCCAATCCTTTCATTAAGTCCTTCGTAGAAGAGAGGATACTTTCTCTTTATCGTTACTATGAAACCGACAATCTCTCCTTTTATTCTAGCAAGCTTTAAGCCACTAGCATCAAAGTTTGGGTCAAGCAAGACCTTTCTTTCAAATGTACTTATGTCGATAGGATCTCTGAACAAAACCTCATTCCAAAGTCTTACTATTTCCTCTTCTTCTCCCCCTTCATAATCTTCTATATTGTATTCGCTCATAGGATACAATAGATTCCTTTTAATATTTAAATGCAACTCTGTAGTGTATTTTTACATTCACATAGTGCTCTGTTAACTTAAGGTTTTTCTAGGCCAAGGATTACCTTTTCTTATGTTCATTGAAACAAACTTCAAGAGGCAGAGAACCAATCTTTCTTTAGTTCTTTTCGCTCTTTACTTAGTAACTAAGTTATAGAAAAGTTTCGAATGTAATTAAAGTTTTCTTTGAAAGAAGTCACGTGGCAATTTGGAAATGGGTTCAAAGGATTCATGGATTTAGAAAAATATTCAAGGTAAACTGTAGAGTTTCTATTTTCCTAGTGGATGAAACAGCTGTAAAAGTTTCTGGAAAGCTAGCTTGGGTCTGGGTAGCCTATGAACCATACTCTAAGAAAATCCTTGGATTTTGGCTTTCTAGGACTAGAAATTCCTACGAAGCTGAACTTTTCTTAAGAAGCTTAGTTGAGCTACATGGAAAACACCCTGTTTACACTGATGGTGCTCCTTTCTACATAGAAGCATGTAGAAGTTTAAGTCTTGTTCATCGAATTTATGAATTTGGAGATTGGTTCTTCGAAGTAATAGAAAGACAAGTACAGTTCTTAAAGGATAGAACTGAAAACTTCGATGACTATTTTCCTTGCAATAAGAAAGTTTGCAGACTAGATCATGTTTGGAGATGGCTCAACTTACTTCATTTGTTTAACCAAGAAGAAGTAATTAAAATAGTTCAAAAGTTTAGAGTAATAGTATGAAGCTTAAGTTAACAGAGCCTTCACATAGAAAGGTTAGCTTTATATAGTTCTATAACAGTGTTATAACAGAATGAAAATACTTTTTGTAGAATCTGGTAGCTTCATTGAGAAAGTGGCAAAGGAAAAGTTAGCTCCGCATGAGTTACATTTTGAAAAAGCAACTATAAACGAGGTTATTTCTGATTTTAGTAACGTTGAAGTTCTTTCTGTGTTTGTTCAAAGTAAAGTTTCTAAAGAAGTAATAGACAAGATGAAGAATCTAAAGCTAATTGTAACTAGGTCTACTGGCTTTGATCATATAGACGTTAACTATGCAAAGCAGAAGGGAATTTTAGTTTCTAACATTCCTGGATATGGTAGCGTTCCAGTCGCAGAACATGCATTTGCACTTTTACTTTCTGGCTTAAGAAAAATAAGAGAAGCTAACAGAAGTGTGGTGAACGGTGAGTGGAGAATTAACGACTTTGAAGGAAAAACAGTACATGGAAAAACCTTTGGAGTTCTTGGAACTGGTAGTGTAGGAATAAACGTTTGCAAAATTGCAAAAGCTTTCGGAGCAAACGTAATTGCTTATGATGTTTTTAAAAGAGATGAGGACGCCATAAAAGTAGGTTTTAAGTATGTTTCACTTGAACAAATCATAGAAAATTCAGACATCATAGTGATTGCTTTGCCTCTTACGAAAGATACTTATCACCTCATAGATGAGGAGCGTATAAGAAAGATGAAAGATGGAGTAACTATAATAAACATAGCTAGAGGTAGCATCATTGATCAAAATGCTTTATTAAATGCTTTAAAGTCAAAAAAAGTTGCGTTTGCTGGGTTAGATGTTTTAGAAGAAGAGCCTCCAAAAAAAGAAGAAATTGTAACGCTAGACAATGTTATTGTCACTCCGCATATAGCTTGGAATACAGATTATTCAAAGCTGTTTATAGCTGAAAAAACAGTTGAAACAATCGTTAAATTTTTAAATGGAGAATCTATAAACAACATAATCTAGCAAACGTTACTGTTGATAAACTAGCTTCTTAGCTTTTCTTTTAACTTTTGTGTCATTTCTTCAATTTCGTCATAAAATATCCATTCAATGTTTGGTGCTCCAAGCAGCATTCTGGATATTTGAGCGTCTCTTCTTGCTAGAGCAATTATTCTCTTTCTTAGAGCTATTGCAAGCATTATTTCCATACCAACTCCATGACTCGGAGTTGAAACCTCAGCAACGATTATATCAGATGTCTTTACTCCATTCGTGTCCCTTTCATAAACGTAGTTAGGTGAGGCAGAAAAACCAGGATCTTCTGAAATTACCCACTCTGAGGTTAGTTCATGTCCGCATTCTATGATCACATTCGAGATTGTTTTTGCTAGTTCTAGGTTTCTTCCTCCAATTATTGGTACAGAAAGATAAACCCTCATTGCCAATATGAAAAATAAAAAGCTATTTTAATCTTTACTATATAACTGAAAAGTTAGTTAACTTTTCTTGCTTAAAAAATTAATGCTTAAAAATACTCATTTTTCTTCCTTATAGTTAAGAGATCTTGAGAATGAGTGAAACAGTAGTTGTTAGCAACATTTACAAGTCTTTTGGGAAGGTTGCGGCTGTTAATGGACTTAGCTTTGAAGTAAGGGAAGGTGAAATAGTTGGTCTACTCGGTCCAAACGGTGCTGGTAAAACAACAACAGTAAGGATAATTTCAACCTTAATCAAACCAGATAAAGGTGTGGTGACTGTTTCTGGTTTTAATGTTTTAACGAATCCAAAGGAAGTTAGGAATGAGATTGGAGTTGTTTTTGAAAATGCAAATTTGTACGAGAAATTAACTGTAGTTGATAACTTGCAGTTTTTTGGAGAGTTACATGGTCTTAGAGCCTTTGACTTAAAAAGAAAGATTTTTGAGATGCTTGAATTAGTAGGCCTGAAAGAAAAAGCAAAGGATAAGGTTGCAACCTTATCTAAAGGTATGAAACAAAAACTTAGCATCGCAATTGCTTTAGTACATAACCCAAAGGTTTTAATACTTGATGAACCAACTTCGGGCTTAGATGTTCCTAGCGCAAGATCGCTTAGAGATATGATTAAAAGAATTGTTAAAGAGGAGAAAAAGTCTGCTATTCTCTGTACTCACAATATGCTTGAGGCTCAGTACTTGTCAGATAGAATAGTTTTGATGAATAGAGGGCAAAAAGTTGCCGAAGGAACTCCGGAAGAGTTAGAAAGAATGTCTGGTGTCGAAAATTTAGAGGAAGTTTTTCTTCATTTGATAAAGGAGTGATAAAAATGTTAGAAGGTCTTTGGCCCATAGTAAAAAAGGAAATTAAAGAAGTAACAAGAGATAGAAGAGCTCTAATTGGAGTAATTCTTGGTCCGCTATTCATAGTAGTCTTATCGTTTTTGCCAGTTCAGCTTGCAACAAGCAACGTAACAAAGCAAAGGATCCTAGTTGTTGATGAAGATAACTCAAACTATAGCAACCAGCTGATTACATTTATTAGACTAGTAAATAATTCTGAAGTCATTAAAGAAAGTAGTATCCCAAAAGATATAAATTCTTCTTTAAAAGATGGCATCTTCGATCTAGCTATAATCATACCAAAAGGCTTTGGCTATAATATATCAAATGGTGGGGCGTCTTCAGTATTTTTAATGTTCGATGCATCTTCTGTGAAAACCATAGCTTCAATACAACCTTATCAACTCGTTATCGAACAATTTTCTAACTTTATACTCTCGCAAAGGCTTGAGAATCTTAACTTGAATATGTCTTTTGTGAGACCAATAGTTACCATTCCAATAGCTGCCAACTTACAAGGTACAAGTTCCTCTTTATCTTTGTCGTACGTTTACTTTTATTTGCCTTTTTCGTTGATTATTGCAGGAATGAGTTTCAGTACAGGTATTGCATTAGAAAAGACCGTTGGAGAAAAAGAAAAGGGTACTTTCGAGCTTTTGCTTTCAAATGCGCCTAGTAGGTCCGCAGTTTTGCTAGGTAAGGTAATATCGATTTCTTTCGGTTCATTGCTAAGCATGCTTGCAGGAATTGTTGCATTACTGCTAATAAGAGGAATGAGTGTTGAACTTAACCTTGGTCTTTTTAGTACAGATGCTCAATTTAACTTACCTTCTTCAATTGAGTTGGCTTTAGTAGTTTTTTCTGTATTTTTGGCTTCGATGCTGATGGCATTCGTTTATTTGGCTATTGGTCTTTTTTCAAAGTCAGTAAAGGAAGCTCAAACTTACTCAATAATTCCAAGCTTACTTTTTACTTTACCAATGGCCTTTGCCTGGTTTTTACCAGTTTCACTAACAAGATACTTTAAGTTTTTGCCTGTTTTTGGCTCTCTCTTTGGTTCTATTTCATTTCTCGTTACTTCTGACTTCGTCGAAATAATTGTGCCAAACTTAGTAAACTTTATTTCTTTAATATTCCTGTACGAAATAAACTTAAAGCTTATTGGAAGTGAAAAAATAATAACGGCAAGAGCCTAATCAAAAGCTAAGTAAAACCGTTTCTAGGATTAAGGAGACTGTAGCTAAAGCAAAGGTAGCGTCAATTTTTCTATCTTTGTTTAATCCCAGTAGGTCGCAGAGTAGTAACGACAAGGCGATTACTGCCAACGACCAGTAAAGCTTTAATGCAAGAGAAGTTAACACTAACCAAAGTATTACAACGCTTGCTATTATTTCTTTTATTTTTTTGCTTCTTTCCTTTCCAATTACAACAGCAGTAGTTTTTATATTTGCTAAGAGGTCAAAGTCATAATCTTCTATATGGTTTCTTAGTTCTAGGAAAATAGAATACAAAAAGAAAGACAAGCTAAGACTTAAGCTCAATACATTTAAACTACCAAAGACAAGGGCACCTAGTAGAAAAGGTAATACTCCAAAGAAGGTTCCATGGGCTACTAGGTCGGCTATTGGTCTTCCCTTTAACCTAAAGGGAGGTGCAGAGTACATTGTACTTAAAGCATAAGCAAAAGCATATACTAAGAGGTACTTTATTCCAAAAATAATAAGAGAAGCAGGCAATGAAACTATCGGCATTAAAATGCTTAACGCTAAAGCCTCAATTTCTGCTATCTTTCCGCTTGCCACTGGATTTTTACTTAAAGCAACTTCATCCAAAGAATCAACATGTTTATCAAAAATGTTGTTTATGCTAAAAGAAAAAGCTAAGTAGGAACAAATTAGTGCAATGAAAAGTATATACCGTAATGGATTGAACTTAGAAAATTCAAAAGTGGCAAAGGATCCAATAACTGAAACGAATAAGTACGCCTTCCAATCGAGAATTCTAAAGTTTATCAGGTGGATGTTAACTCTATAACTAAAGTCCCTTATAATTTTAGAAATCAATCTCACCTTTCACCCCTAAGGTGCTCGTCATAAGCTCTGAAAACTGTCGTAGCAGTCTGTAAGTTGCATATTTCTTTATTATCGGGTCAGTTAAAGTTGAAATATAGCTAGAGCATGTAACGATGTAGCTTCTCAACTTTTCTGAAAGGTTTCCAATATCTCTTGCTGTTTCTCCATTTATCTTTATACTATCAAAGGCTTCAAGTACTTTTTCATCTACAACGATTAAATTTCTTTGTTTGTGTCTTGGATCCTTTTTAATTTTCACCAATCCTTCTTCGCTTAACTTTCTTATCTCTTCAATGAGCTTTACTTTGGAAACTCTTCCCCTTAGCATTCTAGAAAGTTCATTGACTCCTAGGCCCCTTCTTACGCTTGCAATCGTGTCTAGTATTAGAAAATCAAGCCGCCACTTGTTTTCCATGGTCAGTATAGAAGTAAACTAGTTTATTAATTTACCGGTATTATATTTTTGCTGACATAAAATAAAGGACGATTCGTGTGCAAAGTTTAAATTAGCAGATTTCTTAACCCAAAGTTATGGAAAAAGGCCAAAATTCATCTGCAAAAGTTTATTTGGCTATTGCTTTACTAGTTATACTTACAATTTCTTCACTTGGACTAGCGACGTTCCTTTACCTCGACTTTTCTCAAAAAGTAAGTCAACTGTCTTCAGAAAATTCTCAACTTAAGAATGAACTAAGTTTAGTGAAGTCACAAGTTAGTTCGTTGACGTCATCGATAAAGGCCTTGTCTTCTCTTAACGTTTCTGGAGCAATTATATCTTTATCAAAAATTTATCAACAGGCTAAAAATTCAGTAGTTGTTGTACAAGGTACTCTGGTTCAGAAAGTATATACTTTCTTTGGTCCAGTCATTCAATACTCCACAGTTCTTGGGTCTGGCTTCGTTATAAACTACTCTGGAAGTTTTTATGTTATCACAAACTTTCATGTCGTAGATTCTGCTTACAACATATCGGTTACTTTTTGGGACGGTGACGCTTATCCTGCCAAAGTTATTGGTAGCGACCCTTACAGTGACCTAGCAGTTCTTGTAGTAAATGCCTCAAGGAACGAGTTTTATCCTCTAACCATAGCAAGCTCTTCGACATTAAAGGTTGGAGATTTAGCTATCGCTATTGGAAATCCTTTTGGGCTGTCTGGTTCTATGACCTTTGGAATAGTTAGTCAACTTGGAAGAACTTTATCTGAGTCTTCTACAGGTGGTTACCTGATTGCTGATGTCATCCAAATAAGCACTCCAATAAATCCTGGAAACTCAGGAGGTCCATTACTTAATGCTTTTGGACAAGTTGTTGGTATAACGACTGCAATCGTAAGTGGCTCTCAGGGTGTTGGTTTTGCAGTTCCTTCTGATACTTTACTTAGAGAACTTCCAGATTTGATAAGTACTGGTCGCTACAACAAGCATCCATGGGTAGGAATTGCTGGAGTAGACATGAACTACGATATAGCAAAGTACATTGGTTGTAACTATACTTATGGATTCCTAATAGTTAGTGTGATTAAAGGAAGCCCTGCAGAAAAAGTAGGCTTAAGAGGTGGAAACAAGCAAGTTACAATATCTGGAGAACAACTTACAGTTGGAGGTGATTTAATAATAGCAATAGATGGACATAAGATAAGAAACGTTGACGAGTTTGTTTCCTATCTAGAAAGAAATACACAACCTGGTCAAGAAATAACTCTTACAATAGTAAGAGATAATCGGGTTATGAATGTTTCCTTAACTCTTGGCTCAAGGCCTTAGGATTAGTTAACTACCACATCTGTGAAGACGTGACGTCTCACTCAAATGATTTCTTGCTTCTTCTAGGAAACTTACTATACACTACTTCTTCCAAAAAGGGAAAGCACAGCAAAATTTCCTGTCTACAGGCTCTAAGACTACTTAGAGAAGCGTTGTAGTCCCTATCAATTCTGTCCGACCACATTTAGTACAGGAGAAGGCACAGTCAGCTAAAGTCAAATCTTCCACTACGTAGCCACGTCTTACATGCATCCTAGAAGTATTTCTAGGGTTAGCCTTCACCACCTCCTTACTGCTCTCACAAACTTGTAGGAGAAGTGATGAAGAAATAGAGAAAACCTAGTGCGTAAAGTATGTTTCTTCAAGGTCTTATTGTCATTCTTCTCTACCATGTTCTTAACATCTAAAGCCTTCTACGTATATCTTGTAATGTCTATGTTATCACTTTATTGATGTTATCCTTTTCCTTAGCTTTCTACATAGTTTTTCAGCACTTCGGGAACTTCTGTCCCTTAACCTCCATTAAGTTAAAAGTTTAAGAATGGCTTATAAGTTTCCTTGTAGATTTCTCCAGACGTAAGATTCTTTATGTCTCTTCTATACTTTATCGCGTCTCCTATGCTATTTTCTCCGTGAAGTTTCTTCCATTCCTCTATGCTGTATGAAAACTTCTTCTGTACGACATCTCTGTATACGTCTGGAAACACGTTAAACGTACAAAACGGAACTACTCTTCCATCTGACATTACGTAATGAATTCCACACCTCATTACTCTTTGCACATCGTAGTTGTATGGATCTTGGAAGTGCATCATGCCAAGGTAGAGGAAGTTCATATGAAAACTGTAAATTGCTTCGTTATGCTTCTTTGCTATAAACATATTGTACAATTGCTTTGAAAAACTGAACGTTTTTGGTTCTTTCTTTATGAAGCTCTTAAACTTCACTATAGCTTCGGCTATCACTAACTTTTTGTTCTTCCCCTTCTTTATTTCTTCAGTTTCCTTTTTTAAGTACTCTAGGAGTGCATCAACGTCAACAAATTCGTTTATTGGCGCAAACTTAATTTCTTTTCCACTCTTGTCAACATAAGCATAAGTTGCCATACCACAAGCAGGATGTATTGTCCAATGTTGTTGCTCTTCTCCAGTGAACGCTTCTATAAAGTTGGTGAATATGTCAACTACGGGCGTTGGATACCAAGAGTCATGAGTTATTTGGCCATCAGTTTGTTCCTCTATTAGTTTTATTACCTCTGGTATTGTAATCCTTTGCTTTTCTATTTCATTCCTTGGCATTACTCCAACAAACGAAACTGGCTGAAAGTTAACTCCTCTTATTACATCGTTGTTTAGAGCAGCAAACTTAACTATTTTTCCAATTTCATGAGTGTTCCATCCTCTTATTACAGTTGGAACTAAAACTACACTAGTTATTTTTGCTTTTCTAAATGCATCAAGTATGTATGGAATTTCCCAATGGTTCTTAAAGTTAATTTTTGGATCAATACCATCGAAGCTTAAGTATATTGTACTTACTCCAGCTTCTTTAATTTTCTTTGCAAGTTCCACTCCTCCTTCTTGAGCAAACTTTATCCCATTTGTGTTTAGTTGAACGTGATAAAATCCTTCTTCCTTTGCAATTCTTAGGAGGTCTACGATGTCTTCTCTAACTAAAGGCTCTCCCCCAGTAAGCTGAATTGCCATCGAGTAAATTGGAGCTTGTTTCCTAAGTTGCTTAAGCATCTGTCTGTACTCTTCTTGGGTGGGTTCATAAACATAGTTTGCTTTTTCTGCATAAAAGAAGCAATAAAAGCAGCTTAAGTCGCACCTGTTAGTAACAACTATATTTCCAAGTATCGTATTGTCTTGATGTAATGGACAAAGACCGCAAGAAAATGGACATGGTAGTTTAAGGTCAGTGTAGACTACTTTTGGTTTTCTTGGGGCTGCTTCAAATTTCATAGCTCTATAGTACATTTCTGCATCTCCCCAGTAAAGTTGCTCAAATTCTCCATGCTCTTCGCAGACCTTTCTCATCCATATTTTTCCATCTCTCTCAAATACTACAGTAGGAAGAAGCTTATAGCAAACTGGACAAACTGACAATGTGTCTCTTACATGCTTCTCATTTTCTCTTAAAGTAGGTTTTATTTTCCCAACTTTGCCAACCTGCTTCTCTTGTTCTCCCTTTGGTATACTCGTTCCTTTTCACCTCAAAACCTAACTTTTGCAAATTTCTTGTATATAAATTTTGTGATGATATAATAAAAAATCATTTTTTAAGAAATAAAATAAGTGTTCTAAAGCTAAAAAGAACTGTTCTTTTTATTACAGTTCTAGTTTCATGTCGTTGTTCTTTTAAAGTTAAAATAACAAGCTTATAAGGTAGTTTTATCTTCTCCTCCGGCGAGAAAAATGATCAAGCTAAGTAGAAAACAAGCTTTGTCTCTTGCAATACTAGTTATACTTTTGTTAGCTTCAATTCTTTATCTTAACTTTACCCAACCAAAACTAGAAAGTAGTTTGATAGTTTATGGTCCCGAAGGTGACGAATACTTTGCAAAAGCATTAATTTCTGCTTTTCAAAAAAGATTTGGGGTTAACGTTACTTATGTACACTATGGAATGGGTGCTGTTGATATCTGCAATAAACTAATTTCAGAAAAGAATGCTCCTCAAGCTGATGTGATACTTGGCATACCTGACTTTTACAGTAAAGTTGTTGTTAACTCTGGAGTATTGGATACTTTTATTCCAAATAATCTTTCGTTAATTTCAAAGGCTGAAGTTTTTGATCCTACAGGGCATGTTTTTCCTTTAGACAAGGGATACATCCTAATAACTTATAACTCAACAATTATAAAAGAAAAGAATTTACCAGTACCAAGCACTCTAGACGACCTACTTAATCCTGCTTACAAAGGTTTAGTATTTTACCAAGACCCAACTTCAAGTGGAACTGGCCTTGCATTCTTAGTATGGGTTCTTTCAACAAAAGGTGAAGCTGAAGGATTTAACTTCTTAAAAGCTTTAGAAAGCAACATAAAGTTTCATCCACCTGGTTGGACTAGCTCAATAAATGCATTAAAAATGGGAGAAATTGCAATAGGCAGCATGTATAGTACAGACGTTGGCTATAGTGAAGTTCCAAACTTAACGACAACAGCAGAAGTTGGATTTGTCTACAGAGAAGGCATTGCACTTGTAAAAGGAGCTAAGCACCCAAATGCTGCTAAAAAGTTCATAGAATTTGCGCTAAGCAACGAAGGTCAAAACTTAGTAGCCCCATACAACTATATGTATCCTGTTAATCCAAATGCCTCTTACAGCGACATTGCCTACGCTCCAATTCCAAAAGAAGTAGTTACATTTAATACGTCTTTATCTGGAAATGTAACTCAGTGGCTAGAGCTATGGCGAAGAGAAGTAAAGTCACAGTAGAAAGCTTAGCTTTAATTTTTTCTTTGGCGGCTCTTATCTTCCTTTATTTTTATCCAATTTTTCTCTTATTTTTCAATGTAAAACTAAATGAAGTTTTCTTAATAATTTTTGATCCATATATTCAAAGGCTTTTTCTTGGAACTCTTATCCAAGCTATACTTTCAACCATTCCATCAGTCTTACTTTCAATTCCAGTTGCCTTTTTCCTTTCTAGGTATGACTTTAGATTTTCTAAAGAGCTAAGCTACTTGCTGTTAACTCCATTTTTCGTACCTTCCTTTGCAACAGCAGAAGCCTTTATAATTCTCTTCGGAAACAATGGATTTTTCAACTTCATAGTTAAACTTATTCTTGGAAAAAGTGCAAATTTTCAAATTCTGTATTCTATGAATGCTGTTATTTTAGCGCACATCTTTTACTACTTGCCTCTGTCCTCCTTAATTTTGCAGCAAGGATTTTCTTCTGTTAACAAAGATTTAGAAGAAGTTGCATGTCTTGCTTCTGCGAACTGGCTTTTAATGGCAAAGACCGTGTATATCCCACAAGTTTTACCTTCATTTACTGCTGCACTTGCGTTGGTGTTCGTTTTTTCATTCATAAGCTACTCAACACCTCTTTTACTAGGCGGAAAATTTACAACAGTTGAAGTAGAAATATTTAGTACGAGAACACAAAGTTCTTCTTTAACCTTAGCCTTTCTTCAGGCTTTAGTTACGATATTCTTTGCACTCATACTAGTGGTTTACAGAGAAAAGTCCTACGTTAGAAGTTTATCTTACAGAAAGGTTGAAAAAAAGAAGATTTCTTTTTCGAACTTGTCGCCATTTGAACTTTTGTTGTTCATAGTTTTTGTGACTGTTGTTTTTCTTGAGCTTCTTCCGGTTTACGTCGTAATTGTTCAAGCATTTTCTAGAGTTCCAGTATTTATCTTCCCTACCGAGGTTTCTCTTGAGAACTTCTTGAAGTTGTTTAGTTTTGACTTTGGGTTTGGGTTAAGCTTCATAAAAGTTCTACTCTATAGCTTGTCGATAGCTTTTATAGTTTCTTTTACGTCAACTTTTCTAAGTTTACTTTTTGTTTTTTCTTACATTAGAACTGAAAGACTTAGAAGATTTTTTAGTCCATTCTTTTTCTTTCCTCTTTCGATGTCACAAGCTTCTCTTGCAATGAGTTTAATGGTAGCATACGGCTTAAGTTCTTTAAAGCTTTATGGTACTTGGTACTTGATAGCAATTGGTCAAATTTCTGTCATAGTTCCCATTACTGTTAGAATAATCGAAGTCTCTTGGCTGAAGATAAGCAACGAAGTTTACGAAGCTTCTATGACCTCTGGAGCTTCTCGTCTTTTTTGCTTTTTAAGTTTAGAACTGCCGCAGGTTTATCCTTCATTAGCTTCCTCTTTCTTACTTTCCTTTGCCTCTTCGTTAAGTGAGTTTACTTTTTCAAACTTCTTTAGCACTTTTAACGTCATGACCTTGCCTGCAGCAGTTTACGAGTTAATTGCATCAAGAAACTTGGGCTTAGCTTCTTCTCTAACTTCGTTAATCGTGGTTTCTGTAATAGTTGCTGAACTCTTCGTCTCAAAAGTATTAGGAACTGAACTTAGGGTGATTTAAATGAAAGTTAAAGTTATTAACCTAAAGAAATCTTATGGTAATGTTAAGGTTCTTGATGGTATAAGTTTTGAAGTTCCAAGTGGAAAGTTGTTGGCTTTACTTGGTCCAAGCGGCAGCGGTAAGACAACAACTCTAAGAATAATAGCAGGCCTAATGAAACAGGACTCTGGCGATGTTTACTTTGACGATGAGAATGTCAACAATCTTCCTCCACAAAAAAGAAACATAGGAATGGTCTTTCAAAACCTTGCTCTTTTTCCAAACTTAACTGTAAAAGAGAACATCGCCTATCCTCTAGTTGCAAGGAACGTACCAAGAGAAAAAATTGAGTCAAGAGTAAACGAAATAGTAAACATGCTAGAGCTAAATGGACTAGAAGATAGGCTGCCTTCTCAGATAAGTGGTGGTCAGCAGCAGAGAGTTGCTATAGGAAGAGCAATAGCTCCAAACGTTAAACTGTTACTTTTAGATGAACCCTTTACCTCATTAGATTTGCCTTTAAAGGATGAACTAATTGACTTATTGAAGGAGATCCAAAGAAAACTAGGTACAACAACAATCTATGTTACGCACGACGAATATGAAGCTGCATCGCTAAGTGATTATATCGCTACTTTACTAGAAGGTAAAATTGACTGCTTTGGCGAAACCTTTTCTGTGCTTTCTAAGCCTTGTTCTGAAAAATCAGCGAAGTTGCTTGGAGTAAGCAATATGGTAACTGCAAAAGTTGTTAGGTTTGAGAATGATTACTTGATCTTGAAAGTAGGCGATTACACGTTCAAAGCTAAGACAGATGAAAAAATAATAAATACGAAAGAAGTTAAAGTATTAATTAGACCAAACAACCTTGAACTTTCTTCAGAGAGTGGCTTCAATGCTACAGTAGAAGCTGTAAACTTAGTTAAAGACTACGTTCAACTTAAAGCAAAAGTAAATTCAAACTTCGTTAAGGTATGCTTAGAGCATATTGACAAGTTTCATGAACTAAAAAAGCTTGTTGGAAGACAAGTTAAGTTAAAAATTAAAAACGAAAATTTAGTTTC
>Ga0080004_1138695_pt1 | contig 70642 bp, 71 predicted proteins | sample WasSprMetagenome_FD_69207 | JGI IMG/M metagenome (GOLD analysis project Ga0080004, IMG submission 69207) | Sulfidic aquatic microbial communities from Washburn Spring, Yellowstone National Park, USA - WS (SPADES assembly) (version 2) | ecosystem: Environmental > Aquatic > Thermal springs > Hot...
AACACAGTTTTTAGGTTACGACATACCTCTTTTCATTCTGGCTTTAGCTCCTGCCTTCTTGGCAAGCGATCTGAGCATCTCCACTATAGCCCTTAGTCAGCGCTTTCCATTTGTGTTTCTAATTCCATGGGCTTTTGTGCTTTTCATTATTGCTCTTCAAGCTGAGTTGGAGAAGGATCCATTTGATGTCCCTAATGCGGAGACGGAAATAGTTGGTGGTTATGAGACTGAGTATACGGGTAGAAGGCTGGCTTTTCTAAAACTTGCCAAGGATGTGCAAATAGTCTTTGGTGCAGCTATCGCTGTTGAATTGTTTTTGGGAGGGCCTTATGGTCCTGTTTTTTTCGGCTTGCCTGCCTTGTGGTATACTCTGTGGTTCGTGCTTAAACTTCTCATAGTTATTGTTATCAGCGAGTATCTGACATGTGTATTTGCAAGGTTGCGTATCGACCAGGTGCTTGTCGCAAACTGGAAAGTGCTATTGCCTCTGGCGATATTATCTCTCGTGGGGGCAATTGCTGTTGGATTTTGGCTTTATCCGGTTATGAGATGAGGGAGGCTAGAATGGTCAAAAAGTTGTTGTCGCCTATGTCGAAAGAAGTTCTTGCAAATATTCTAAAAAGGCCTGCCACGCGAAAATATCCTGAGGTGAAGCCAGAAATCCCTGATGGTTTCCGCGGCAGACAAATTTTTGACATAAACCTTTGCGTTAGCTGCGGCTTATGCGCTAGGGACTGCCCTGCAAAAGCCATTGAGATGGTTGAGGTGGATGGGAAGAAGAGGCCGTTGTTTCACTTGGATCTCTGTATTTTCTGTTATCAATGTGCTGAAGGCTGTCCTAGGAATGCGATTAAAAGTTCTAAGATTTTTGAGCTTGCCTCAACTGATAAATCCGACTTGGTGGTGAAACCTAAAACAAACTCTCAGAAGGAGGAAAGTGTATAAAATGATTGTTGAATTGATTGCTGTGGGGCTTGTGGTTTCGGCTTGTTTGGCAATCTACCTTGACGAGGCAGTTTATTCTGTCATCTCTTTAGCTTGCATGTTTGTTTTGGCGGCGATTTTATATGCTTTAAGCGGTGCCACTTTCGCGGCTGTTTTCCAGCTGGCTGTGGGCGCGGGAGCTTTGGTGGTTCTTTTTTTAGCTGGGGAAATGCTAAGCGAAAAACCGAAAAGTGAAAAACCCTTAAGGAACACTTTATTGGTTGTGGCGGCGGCATTATTGTTGTCGCTTCCGCCATTTTTCTTGTCTGTTTCAGCCCCCATAGCAAATGTTTCCTCCAGCTTTTCATTTGCACAGGCGCTTTGGGATTTAAGGGCTGTGGATGTGGTTTTGCAGGGCTTAGTTATAATGGCAGTTGCCATGGGAATAGCCATAATTCTTTATGAAGGAAAGAAAGGAGGGTGAAAGCTGATGGATTACGTAATTTTGTCGGCTACGTTGCTGGCGATTGGCATTTTTGGTCTTTTGACCAAGCGCCATCTACTAAAAGTGTTAATTTCAATTGAGTTGATAGCTGTAGCAGCATCCATGAATTTTGTGCTGCTTGCCTCTTCATTAGACAAAGCCTTAAGTCAAACCTTTTTAATACTTGCCTTTTCCACAGACACGTGTGTCACTGCCATTATTTTGGCTTTGCTGGTTATGGCTTCTAAAAAATATGGGACATGTGACATTAGAAAGTTGGCGGAAATGGAGCGGAACGGTAAAAGCGAAGATGGCTGCGGTTAAAAGTTTCAGCGTTTCTATTTCTTTAGCCTCTTAAAGTTGCTGAACGAGGTGGCAAAGCTTTGTGGTTAAACCGTGAAAGATTCTTTGATTTAGAGAAGTATTGGTTTTTGCCTTTAATATTAGGTGTCCTTGTAGGCTTAGCCATATTCATATTTGTTCACGTTTACAAACTTCTCAACTCAGTTTTTCTGCTTATTATTGGCTGGAATCAGTTGATTATCGTTGTATGCCCAATTATAGCCCTTCTTGGCGGGTATTTTACAGTAAAGTTTCTTACAGAAAGCAAAAACTTTGGTTGCGGAACTGACCTCGTCGTTGAAAGGTATCATCATAGAGGGGGTTTCATAAGCTTGAAAGACACTTTGGGTAGAAGTTTAGCTTCTGCGGTAACCATAGGATTCGGTGGAAGCGCTGGGCTGGAAGGGCCGAGTCTCTTGTTGGGCGGTGGGATTTCTTCATTTATCACACGAAAGTTAAAACTAAGCCAAAATGATGTCAAAACTTTATTCCTCTGCGGAGCTGCTGCGGGGTTTTCAGCTATTTTTAAAGCGCCATTAACGGGAATACTTTTTGCCCTTGAAATACCCTACAAAAGGGACATTGAAACAGAGGTTTTCGTTCCAGCCTCCATAGCTTCAGTTACCGCCTACTTTGTGTCCGCTTTAACTCTTGGAGCAGAAACCCTTTTTCCAACCCCAATTCTTCTTACACCAACGCTTACAACCCTTTTGCATGCAACCTTTTTAGGGATTATTGCGGCATTGGTCGCCTTAGCTTTCATGGAAACCCTTAACAAAACAAATTCAATAAGCAAACGCCTTTCCGGCCTATTTCCAATATGTGTGATGAGCCTGTGTGTCGGCTTGTTTTTAGGCGTCATAGGCTTGTTTTATCCAGAAGTGCTCGGTTTAGGTTACGAGTTTATTCACAAAATTGCCACAACAGGGCTGGGGCAATGGCCTCTAGTAACATTGATTTCAATTTTAATTCTTAAGATTTTAGCGACAAGTTTTACTATGAGTTTTGGCGGAAGTGGCGGTCTATTCATCCCAGCATTATATGTCGGCGGTACCATTGGACTTATTTATGCACAGTTGTGGAACCTTACGCCAGCCCTTTTATATGTTATAGTGGCTATGGCTGCCATGCTGGCTGCAACAAGTAAAAGCCTCTTAACGAGTATAGCTTTGGTTGCGGAAACTGTAGGTCCAAGCTTTATAATTCTCACAGTGGTTTCAGCAGCGATAAGCTACTTCATTACAGGAAGCAAATCCTTCTATAAGAGTCAACTCACAAGAAAGCGGGAAAGTGATGGCTGAGCTTAGCTTTACACCGCCATGTTTAGATTGAGGTTTAAAAAGGCGAGTTCCAGCCACAAAATCAACGATGCCATTGTAACCTCAAGAATAGATAAGATGGATCCCACTTTCAAGTAGTCTACAAGCCTTATAGTAACGCCTTTCCTTCTCATGGTTTCAAGCCACATGAGTATTGCCAAAGATCCTAGTGGGAAAAAGTGAGGGCCAAGATTGTTTCCGATAACGTTCGAGAATATAAGGCTGGTTAAGTGTTGCGCGTTTAGGTTGGCGATGCTTGCCGCCTGTCTTATAGATAATAGACCAAGTATTGTCATGGGCCAGTTGTTCATGACACTTGCGCCCACCGTAACTATTAGGCTTGGAGCAAGAACTGAAAGAAATGACGGTAACGCCAAACTTTTCGTGAAAAGGTAAGCGAAAAAGTCCACCGCGCCAGTGTGCCTTAACCCTTGGACAACAAGGAAAATGCTAACCATGAAGAGTATAATGTCCCAGTTAATCTCCTTCGCTAAGCTGCCAACGCCCTTCCGTTCCTCTTTTATAGCTGACTTTTTAAGTGTCAATTGATATACCGTAAAAAGAAAAATTGAGCCGGAGCAGATAACGACTGAAACCGGAAGCTTATACAAAGAAGCCAGAACATAGCCTATGTCTATGGCAATAAGGGTGGCGACGCTTATTTTCAAAAGCTTGGGCTCTATCAACTGTCCCGTAACTAAAGTGTTAACAATCTGGATTGAGTAGCTCTTTGGAATTTTCTTTCTAAAGAAGACGTAAACCAAAAGAAGACTGCTGGTTACGGTGGCTACCGCCACTGGCCCCATGAAAATTAAATGGTCAACGAAACTGTACTTGAAAAAGTCGGCGCTGACAATGTTTACTGGATTACTTGTGATGAGAGGCATGGCTGCAGTGTCAGCGATGAGTCCAGCAGAAAACAGGTAGGCAAGTCTCCCATCAGCATCTATTTTAAGCTGGCTAATTATTTCAAGAACTATTGGAGTGAGTATAAGCACTGCGCTGTCATTTGCAAAGAGTATGCTCGTGGAAGCCGTGAGCAAAGCGACGTAAAAGTAGAGTTTTAAGCCGCTTCCCGCTGCTAGCTTAACCACCTTCATGGCTGCCCACTTAAAGAACCCCATGGCATCCAACACAACTGAGAAAGCAACAATTCCGATAAAGGCTAAGGCAGCATCCCAAATGTCAACAAACGCAGAAGCCGCATCATTCAAAGTAACGGTTCCCAGCAAAAGCGAAGCCGCAGCGCCTATTCCAGCCGCTAGCCCAAGGCTTATGCCGCGCGGACGCTTTATCATCATGAAAAGCGTGACTAAAAAGATTGCCAAAGCAGCTACCGCGTTATAGCTCATAGTGCATCAGCGAAGCAGACTTCTATGACTTATATAAAAACTAATTGTTAAACGTGATGGCAAGCTCATGTAGAACTAAAACATCAAAGTAGGGCATTTTCAATATGAAGCCCGCTTAATCTCGGTCATGTAATGGGCAAAATTTAAATCTGAGGTCATATTCAGAAGCCTAGTCAAAAAGTTAAGAAGGCGTAAAACACGAGGGCCCCCAAAATAAGGCACGCCCCGCGAAAGTGAGGCGGTGATTGTTGTTTCCTTATGCATCTTGGCTAGTCTGGTTGCTTCCCGCCACCTCTAGCCTGCTAATTCCATTAATCGCCCGTTTCAATGCTAAAGCAAGAGACTACTTCGCTGTAACCGTGAGCCTAATAGCCTTAGCATTTGCGTTTTCAATGGTTCCCGACGTTTACTTTGGCGCTTTAGAAAGCTTCGATTCTGTTATACCTTGGATTCCTTCAATGGCTGTTAACGCGGGCGTTTACGTTGACTCCTTAAGCGTTTTGCTCGCATGCCTAGTCACATTTTTCGGTTTTATAATAACCCTTTACTCTTTGGGGTATATGGCTGGCGAAGAAGGCTTAACTCGATACTACTTTTTCATGCTTCTTTTCATAGGTTCAATGACAGGCCTTGTAATGTCGGACAACTTCCTTCAAATGTTTATCTTCTGGGAGATGGTAGGCCTATGCTCTTACTCGCTTATTTCCTTCTGGTATAAGCGCCCAGAAACAGTACGTGCTGGTGTGAAAGTTTTCCTAATAACCCGTATAGGCGACATCGGCCTTTTAGCTGGAATATGCCTCCTTTACACGCAATTAGGCTCATTCTCCTTCTCATACATCATCAGCAACATAAGCCGTGTCCCGTTACCTATTTTAACCGCAACCGCTTTCCTAATGCTTATCGGCGCCATTGCAAAATCAGCGCAACTGCCACTGCATACATGGCTTTACAGTGCCATGGAAGCACCCACATCAGTCAGCGCCCTTCTACATTCAGCTACTATGGTGAAGGCAGGCGTCTATTTAATTGCCAGGTTAATACTAATTTTTGGTGCATCAGCCACTTTAATTCCAATGTGGCTGCCATTAATCCTTTGGATTGGCGCAATAACCGCATTTATAGGAGCAACGTTGGCCGTTTCTACGACGGACATAAAAGGGGTAGCTGCTTACTCCACAATTAGCCAAATAGGTTTTATGTTTGCTGCTTTGGGAACCGCGTACTCCGCTTCGTCGACCGGCTGGTTTGCAGGCTTGCTCCATCTGGTAAGCCACGCCTTCTTTCAAGGCCTCGATTTCCTCTTGATAGGCGGAATAGTTCACGCTACGAAAACACGTGACATGCGGTTGATGGGGGGACTACGCAAGGCAATGCCCATCACCTTTATACTAAGCCTCGTCGTAATGTTGGCACGCGCTGGAATACCCCCATTAATAAGTTTCTTCAGCAAAGAATTAATTATTCAAAGCGTCCTGTCATCGGGAAACCTGTATGCTACGCTTATACTTTATGTTTCCACTGCTCTTACGTTTGCCTATACCTTGCGGGTTATAACATTAGTGTATGTACATGAGAAATCAGAGTATTTGAAGCAGGTTCACGTGCATGAAGCGCCAAAAATAATGCTTATCCCAGCTGGAGCCTTAGCTGTACTCTGCATCCTCATGGGGTTTTTCGGAAATTCATTTTCCCACTTCATGCATGTCAGCGTGGAAATGGGCTTAAACGAGGTGCTCAGTTTTTCAACTTTGACTTTGCTCTTCGTTCTTCTTATAGGGGGGCTATCTGTTTACTTAGCCTATTATAGAAAACCATCATTGCTGGAGCATCCAAATAAGACATTTTATCCTTTAAACAAAATTTTGGAAAACGGTTACTTCTTTGACGTCTTCTACGAAAAAGTTGTGGCACGAGGAGTTTTGCTGACTTCTAAAAGCTTTAAGCAAGTTGAAACTGCCTTCTTTGGGCGAATACCATATTTTTTTGCCAAAGGCGTCACGCAACTATGTAAAATTGTTGATGAACGTATGGAAAAATCTTTTTTTAACCGTCTACCTCAGCTTGTTGCAAACGGAGTGATGAGTTTGGCTCACAACACTCAAAAGTATTTAGATGTTTTTGCTGATGAATTGCTATACCTTGCAACGAACAAAACTTTGGCGTCAGCTTCAAAAATTAGAAAGTTGCGTTCAGGCTCAATAGAACATTATATTGCTGCAGCAATCATCGGGTTTTTAATAATCCTAATACTAATAATAGTTACTATGCTGAGGTGAAGCATATGCAAAACATACTGTTGTTAACGCTGCTTTTACCAACACTAGCAGTTCCATTCGTTTATATCTTGGGGAAAAAATCTTCTAGGGCAGCAGCCTTTCTAATAGCCCTTATATGTATAACAGATATTGCGCTTCTTTCTACAACCGTGCCATCAATTATAAACGGTGCAAGCCATAAGTATGTCGAGTCTTATTACTGGATTCCAGTTCTGCGCTCTTCTTTTACCCTTTTTGTTGATGGAGTCAGCCTTTCAATGGCCATCATAACTCTAGTGCTGATTTTTACAGCCACCCTTTTCTCAATCAATTATATGCAAGAAAAGAAAGGGCTTGCCGAATACTATGCTCTTTTGGCTCTGCTCTCCATAGGGCTAGTAGGCGTTTTCATCACATCAAATCTTATGCTTTTCTACTTCTGCTGGGAACTAATGCTTGTCCCTGCATACTTCATAATCGGCGGTTGGGGCTACAGAGAACCTTACAAAGCCGCCTTCAAATTCTTCATATTCACCCACGCTGGCGCCGTCTTCGTACTATTAGGCATAGGTGCAATATTCATGGTTACAGGCGACTTAGACATCTTTCAAGCTCAAGCAGCATTACTAACCGCTAATCCTGAACTTGTCAAATGGATTTTACTTTCTCTCACAGCGGGTTTTGCTGTTAAAATGGCTGCTGTTCCAGTCCACATGTGGCTGCCAGACGCGCATTCTGAAGCTCCTGCGCCTATGTCTGCTCTTTTAAGCGGAGTCATAATCAGCGCAGGCGCTTACGCCATACTCCGCATATCCTTAGGAACGGTTTTCCCAGCAGTCATGGCAACTGAGTTCGGAAGCCAGTTCCTGCATGGGCTAACGGTTGTTGGGATAATATCCGCATTTTTCGGCGGGCTTATCGCCCTTGTGGAAACCGATATAAAACGAATAATAGCATACTCAAGCATTGCACATATGGGCTACGTACTTTTTGGACTTTCTCTTTTCCCATTTCAAGAAGCCATAACAGGAACAGTTTTGCACCTTGTGAATCACGCTGTAAGCAAAGGCTTGCTCTTCTTGTCCGCTGGAGCAGTGATGAAACAGCTTGAAATCCGAGATGTAAGGGAAATGGGAGGACTTGCAGGGCAAATGCCAATTACAGCCGTTTCTTCAACCGCTGCAGCCCTTAGCATAGCAGGCATACCGGCCTTTGCATGTTTCTTTAGCGAATTCATAATATTTGTCGGAGCCTTCCAAACAATAAGCAGCGACGCGTTCTATGTGGTGCCAACAGTGCTAATGTTAATAGCCACTGTGATATCCTTAGCTTACGCCTTGAGATTTGTAGGTCACGTTTTTCTAGGCCCAGCAAAACATGAAAAAGTTACAGAGGTTCCCTTTTTCATGAAAGCAGCCATGCTCATTTTAACGGTCCTTGTCATAGTGCTTGGCGTATGGCCAACATTTTTCATACAACTTATTACAAGTGTTTCCTTCGTTTAGTGAGGCAAGCTGATGATGGGGATTTTGGACGCATTCTTACCCATAATTGTTTTCGTCTTAGCATCGCTTTTAACAATTCCAATGGTTAAAACTGTTCGCAAAATGAAAAGGGGAAAAGCTCTCTTAGAACTTGGCTGGTTCTCAGCAGTTTTCATTGCCGCAATAATAACAGTGGCCAATCTAGCCTTGAAATATTATTCGCAGCCGTCGCCCCAGTCTTTCTTAATTTTAACGTTGACAGCTGGATCCTTCACCATGTTTTCAAGTGCATTCCTGATAGATGCGGTATCAGTTTACATGGCTATAATTTTCACAATTGTTAGCGCAGTCGTTTTCATCTACATTCTTTTTTACATAGATTCCGGCGAGAAACTTGCTGAAAGGTACTATTCGGTTGCTTTAATTACCCTGGGGTGTGTGATAGGAACAGCTTTTGCAGGTGACCTTCTAACTCTATTCATTTTTTGGGAAGCCACAGCAGCTAGCTCAAGCTTCCTGATGCTATATTATAGAACACCAAAGTCCTTGCATGCTACCCTAAAATATTTAGTTATGGTGATAATTGCTTCAGCTTTCATAATTTATGGGCTTTCAATAGTTTACGCCCTCACAGGCACGCTTAACTTTTGGGCAGTAAAACATGCTTTGATGGCCCTTGCAGACAAGCATCTATTGGAAATAGCCTTCGTCTTTATTGCAGCGGGGTATTCAATTGAGGCTGCGGTTGTGCCCTTCCACATGTGGCTTCCAGACGCTTACACAGCAGCTCCAGCAGCTTCCTCGGCCTTCCTATCAGCCCTTGTCGACCAAGGAAGCTACTATGTCCTGTTAAGAGTTCTGATATACATTTTATCCCCTCCAACAGTTCTGCCTTGGACATTTATTTTCGCAGTTATGTCGGCTTTAACAATGATTGTGGGCAACTTGCTTGCATTAACCGAAAGGAATGTTAAACGTTTGGTAGCATACATCTGCATTACGGATGTAGGCTACAATCTTGTGGCGATAACTAGTGTAACACCGCTTGGGATAATGGGGAACCTCTACTTCTTCCTTATAGGAGGAATAACAACAGCCCTTTCATTCATGACTGTCGGAATTTTCAACAAGATGGGTTTTGAAACTTTAGAGGATTTCTCTGGAGTAGGCCGAAAAATGCCCTTCACAAGTTTAGCCTTACTATTGGCAGCCTTTTCATTCGCTGGAGTTCCTCCTTTCGCTGGCTTTATGGCTAAATATTTAGTTTTTACATCTGCCATTGAGGGAAATCTGAGTTGGCTAGCTGTAATAGGCGTTTTAACAAGCGTCATCCAAACTGCATACCTTTTAAGGTTAATAAATTACATGTATACTAAAAAGCCCCGAGAAGAAGCAAAAATTAAAGAACCCGGAAAGCTTCTCGTTCCAATTTTCATCTTCACCGTGGCAATAATCATTTTAGGCATTTATCCCACAATCGTTTTAAACTTAGTCAACGCCGTAATACAGCAACTCCCATTTATGCCATAACATTTCCTAAAAGTTTTAAGGCATGTATTTTAGGCACAACTTTCACAATATTTTATGGAGGGCTAGACTACGCAAGCAACTAAAAACAAGCTCATAGCCTTCGACGACTTGAAACGGTTGATAATAGAACCTAATTTCTGCACTGTATGCGGTGCATGCGAAGCTGCTTGCCCAACCCACGCGATAAAAGTTGAGGAAAACAAGCCTAATAGGCTTTTCAATTGTTCAGAGCATTTAGATTTATGCCCAATCTGTTATGATATATGCCTCCATACCGATGCGCTTTTGTACGAAAGCCTTAGATTTGTTGCAGGTGCACCTAACAGAAGAGAAAGTCTAGGATATTACAGAAAGATTTTACTTGCACAGGCTGCCGATCCAACTATAAGAGAAGTAACAAAAAGCGGTGGAGTTGTAAACGCGCTGCTTTTTTTCGCTATAAGTCAAAAGATAATTGACAGCGCAGTTTTTTCAAAAATATCCCCAAGTCTAGCTATAAAAGTTAAGCCTTTGATAAGCCTAGTGCCAGACGACGCCCTTTCCGCTGTGGACTCAAAGGTTGTACCCTGTGCGGTCGCAGAGGCTTTTGGACGTGCAGTTTTTGAACATGGCCGAGTCCACATAGCTTTTGTCGGCATTCCTTGCCACGTTCTTGCACTTCGAAAGCTTGAAGCTTGGCAACACAAGATTATTGACAGTTTAGAAATAACCATAGGGCTCTTTTGCCTCTGGACTTTTTCGTTAGGTCAACTTTTAGAGTATCTACTACAAGAACAGGGCGTTGCGGCTAACGAAATTCAAAATGTCGACTTGACAGGAGAGGAATATGTGGTAACCACGAAAAATAGGGTTTTGCGATTACCAATATCAGAAGTTAAGCCTCATATAATGAACCGCTGTAAAACATGCACAGACTTCACTTCCGAATTTGCAGATTTAAGCATAGGCGGGGCGTCACCATTAAAAGATTGGTCAATAATTATTGTGAGAACAAAAAAGGGCGAAGATTTAGTGGAAAAGGCTGTTGAAAAAGGCGTTATTACAATAAAGGAAATAGCCTTTGAACCGGAAATCATGGCTCATTTAATCCAGTTGTCCACATATAAGAAGAATGGCGCGCTTAGGGAAATGAAGGAAATGAGTAAAAGAGGATTCCCGATTCCCGGAGCTGCAGAACTTTCCACGAAACCTACGCCAGGTGAAATCAGCATTTTAAAAGAGGCCACCGTGGGAGAGGTGATGACTAAGGATGTTCTCACATTATCGCCGAATACAACTGTGGCAGAGTTTTTGGAAGAAATAGCTAAGCATCACCATATAGGGTTTCCAATAAAAGACGAAGCAGGCAAGCTTTCAGGAATTGTCACATTACAAGACGCCATGAAAGTATCTAAAGAAAAAAGAAACAGCACAACAATAGACGCGATATGCTCAAAGAATCTGATAACAATTTTTCCAGAAAATTCCGTTGCCGAAGCTTTTGAAAAAATGACGAAAAACAATGTTGGAAGGCTTCTTGTCGTCGACAGAAGAGATAGGCATTTGCTTTTGGGAATAATCACGCGAAGTGACGTGATGAACGCGATAAAGAAGCCTCTCCAGTTTTTGCTTTAGTTTATGGTTTAAGTTCTGCATGGTTACGCTAAATTTATAAATAAGGTATATAGATTTGAGACGTTAAAGTCAAAGAGGTCTCAAGGAGAAGAGCCTATGGAATGGTTCTTAATAACTCCAATAGCGGGTTTAGCTTCCATCGCATTAGCTGGATATCTATACCGTTACGTGACAAGTCAGGAAAGTGGCACGGAGAGAATGCGGGAAATTGCAGGCGCCATAAAAGAGGGTGCAAAGGCTTACTTAAGAAGACAGAATTTAACATTGGCTGTCTTCGTCGTCATAATGGCGGCGGTCCTCGGGGTGCTTTTTGCTTTTCTTAAAAGTGTTCCCCATGGCATAAGCATTGCAGTAGCCTATGTTTTTGGTTCCGTGTGTTCGACGGTGGCTGCTTATGTGGGAATGATGGCTGCTGTTGAGGCAAATGTTAGAACCGCTAACGCAGCAAAACAAGGCCTAAAGAAGGCTTTTCCAGTAGCCTTTTACGGCGGAGCAGTTATGGGATTGTCGATTGTAGGCATAGCTTTACTAGGTATAAGCTTGCTCTATTATGTTTACAATGTTGTTCTAGGATGGAGTTCTGTTGACGCATCTAACATTGTGTTAGGCTTCAGCTTTGGAGCCAGTGCTTTGGCGCTTTTCGCAAAAGCTGGCGGCGGAATATACACAAAAACGGCTGACATAAGCGCAGATCTTGTTGGAAAAGTGGAGTTGGGAATTCCCGAAGATGATCCGCGGAACCCTGCAGTTATAGCAGATAACGTGGGAGACAATGTGGGCGATGTCGCTGGAATGGGCGCTGACCTCGTAGACTCTTATATTGCAAGCATTGTAGCTACCATGATTATTGGTGCAGAGATAGGCGAATCTGCTTTGATAGCTTTGCCCATGATAATAGCAGCCATGGGACTTTTCGCTTCAATAATAGGCGCCCTGGTTGTTAAACAAAGCATAAAGGGTAATCCCGGTGCAGCGCTTAACAGAGGATCATTTTCTACATGGATCCTTTTTGCTATTTTCCTCTTTGTCGCCGCGTACTTTTCAGGATTAGAAGGAAACAAGTGGCTTGGGGTTCTTTTACCCACTGTTGCAGGGTTAGTTGCAGGAGTAATTATCGGCATAACCTCTGACTATTTCACATCTATAGATAGGGGACCAGCGCAGAAGGTAGCTGAAGCCTCAACAACCGGTGCTGCCATAAACATACTGACTGGCTTTTCCTATGGAATAGTTAGCATAGTCCCGCCTGTGATTGGTATTTGTGCTGCCACTTTGGCTGCTTGGTATCTCGCTGAAGCTTTTGATGTAAATCCCTTTTACGGAATTGCCATATCAGCCGTTGGAATGCTTGCAACAGTTGGCATGACAATATCAGCGGACGCTTATGGACCTGTATCTGACAATGCAAAAGGCATAGCTGAACAGTCCGGTTTAGGCGAAGAAGTTATTGAGGTTGCAGATAAGCTGGATGCTGCAGGTAACACCACGAAAGCTATAACTAAAGGCTTCGCCATAGGCGCCGCGGCACTAACTGTTCTTGCGCTTTTTGCAGCCTACGCCCATGTCGTCGACATCGAAATATTAGACTTAATGAGTCCCGAAGTAGTTGCAGGTGTCTTCCTCGGCGGCATGATGCCACCGTTGCTTTCCGCACTACTAATATTGGCTGTTGGAAGAAATGCTGAGAGAATGGTTGAAGAAGTAAGACGCCAGTTCAAAGAAATTCCAGGGTTGATGGAAGGCAAAGCGAAGCCAGACTACGCCAGATGCGTGGATATTGCAACAAGGGGCGCCATTAAAGAGCTTATTCTGCCATGCTCCTTAGCAATAATAGTCCCCATATTAACCATGATATTTCTAGGAAAAGAAGCGTTGGCAGGCTTCCTAGCTGGAAGCATTGTTACAGGCATAATCTTTGCTTTGTTCATGGCTAACGCTGGCGGACTTTGGGACAACGCCAAAAAATACATTGAAGCCGGAGCCCATGGAGGCAAAGGTTCAGAGGCTCATAAGGCTGCGGTTACAGGCGACACCGTCGGCGATCCGTTCAAGGACACAGCTGGCCCGTCGCTAAACACTATGATTACTGTGATGTCCCTGGTGGCTGAAGTGTTTGCTCCCTTGATAATATTGTTAACTCTTTAACCATTTCCCCTAATTTTTTGTTAAACAATGCCACATATTTTACGCGCAATAGAGAATTTTATAAATGGGTTATTATATGTGTGTTAATCTATAAATTGCGCGATGAGGAGTTGGAGATGGCAAAGCCTTGGCACGCAATGGAAACGGATGAAGTTTTAAAGGAACTAAGCGTCAGCCGTGAAGGCTTATCGTCGCAGGAAGCCCGTGAAAGACTTGCCAAATACGGGTATAACGAGATTAAAAAGGTGAAGCGTAGAACTGCCCTTCACATGTTTTTAGACGAGTTTAAAGACATATTTATCTTGTTGCTTATTGCTGCAACCATTTTTTCAGCTGTTATCGGCTATTGGGAGATGCTTCATGGCGGAGAATTTATGGAAGCCTACGCCGACACCATAACAATTGGCGCGATAGTTGTTTTATGTGCAGTTACAGGTTTTGTTCAAGAATATAGGGCGGAAAAGGCCATAGAAGCTTTGAAAAAATTGGCTGCTCCCAAAGCCCGTGTAATCCGCGACGGCAAAGAAGTAATAATCCCCGCAAGCGAGGTTGTTCCAGGCGACATCCTTGCCCTAGAAGAAGGCGACCATGTTCCAGCTGATGCACGCCTGATAGAGGTTGTTGAGCTTAAAGCTAATGAGGCTGTTTTAACTGGTGAATCTACTCCAGTTAATAAAGAGTTAACCATCTCGGCTGAGGACACTCCAATTTCTGAAAGGCGAAACATGGTTTTCTCAGCAACCCACATAGTTTACGGTAGAGGGAAAGCCGTTGTAACCGCCACTGGCATGAACACAGAATTTGGAAAAATAGCTGAAATGGTTCAAACAGCAGAGGAGGAAGAAACGCCCCTCCAGAAGAAGTTGGACAGGTTTGCAGGCAAAATAGCTAAAGTTGTGATAGCAGTTTGTGTTTTGATATTTGCCCTTGAAGCCTTTGAAGTAGTTATGCAGATGCATTTTGAAATAGAAGGCTTTATTCAAGCATTTATGTCATCCATAGCCTTGGCAATATCCGCCGTCCCAGAAGGGCTTCCAGCAATAGTGACAATTGCGCTTGCTCTTGGCGCAAGAGAATTCGCAAAACGCAACGCCATTGTGCGAAGACTGTCATCAGCAGAAAGCCTTGGAGCAGTAACCGTAATCTGCTCAGATAAAACTGGAACCATAACGAAGGGAGAAATGACTGTCCGCCAAGTTTACGTCGACGGAAAACTCGTTGAAGTTACCGGTGTGGGCTACGAACCAAAAGGGGAATTTCGCCAAGGCGGAGACACTGTAAAACCTGAAGGAGACCTTAAACTTCTGCTACAGATAGGCGCTTTATGCAACAATGCAAGTCTAAGAAGAAACGACCAAAACAACACATGGGAAATTTTTGGAGACCCAACAGAAGGCGCACTAATTGTGGCTGCTGCCAAGGCTGGACTTGAAAAGGAAGCTTTAGAAAAAACTTACCCACGCGTTGGGGAAATCCCATTCACATCAGAAAGAAAACGCATGACCACGCTCCACAAAACTCCAGAAGGCGAAATCCACGCCTACATGAAGGGAGCACCAGAAACAGTATTGGAAAGATGCACTCACATAATTGAGGACGGCAAAGAAAAGAAGTTAACAGATGAAAAAAGGAAGAAGATTCTTGAAGTTAATGAACAATTGGCTGGGAATGCCCTACGCGTTCTAGCCATGGCATACAAGAAACTTCCAACAAAAATGACAAAATACGACGATAAAACAGCTGAAAGCGGAATGGTTTTTGTCGGATTGGAGGGCATGATAGACCCGCCGAGAGAAGAAGCTATTGAAGCAAACAAACTTTGCCAGAAAGCTGGAATAAAAACTGTTATGATAACAGGCGACCATAAGCTTACAGCCATAGCAGTGGCAAAAGATGTTGGGATCTTCAAAGAGGGAGACATGGTTTTAACAGGCGCCGAAATGGACAAGCTAAGTGATAAAGAATTTGAGGAAATTGTTGAAAAAGTGACGGTTTATGCAAGAGTTTCGCCGGAGCATAAACTGAAAATTGTTAATGCTTTAAAGAAGAAAGGCCACATTGTAGCTATGACTGGCGACGGCGTTAATGATGCACCAGCTGTGAAGGCAGCCGACATTGGCGTTGCCATGGGCATAAGTGGAACAGACGTCACAAGAGAAGCCTCAGACCTCGTTTTAACCGATGATAACTTCGCAACAATAGTTAAGGCTGTTGAGCAAGGCAGAGTAATATATGATAACATACGGAAATATGCGCGGTTCTTGTTGGCTTGCAACTTCGATGAACTGCTAGTTATAGGAACCTTCGCAATCCTAGGGGGAATATTTGGAGCTGAACTGTTTCCGCTTCCGCTTTTGCCGGCAATGATACTTTGGATAAACCTAGTGACAGACGGCGCACCAGCAGTGGCCCTCGCAACCGATCCTCCGGATGAAGGTGTTATGGAGAGACCGCCACGCAAACCTGAAGAAGGAATAATGCATGGAATGGGAGCATTTATACTAACATCATTTATACTGCAAGCAACAGGCACCATCCTTGTATTCTGTTTAGAATATTATGTTTGGCCTTCTCACCCATGGAACTTCCCATGGGGAATAGACGAAGAGGCTAGAAAGCTAACGTACATTGAGGCTACCACAACAGCATTCGTGCAAGCAGCCATGTTCGAGCTCTTCGTTGTGTGGAACTGCCGCTCAGAAAAGCAAAGCGTTTGGAGAATGGGCAAAAAAGCCTTCCAAAACAAGTTCTTCGTCATAGCAGACATTGCCTCTATAGCTCTAACCCTTGGGATAACATATATACCGATAACGCAGCAACTGTTCCATCTAACAGGCTTAAGCTTGACAGACCTTGCGTATGTTATAGGTGTAGCCAGCTGGGGACTTTTCATATTTCCAGAAATTCTAATGGGTAAAAAACTCTGGAAGTGGCATTAACCCCTAGAAAACAAAAAATTTAAAAAATAAATAAGCATAAGCCGTTGCAGCTTAGATATACACTGGGATCTCCGCCATCTTCCATCATTTTCCACTGTTTTTCTAAGGTGAATGAATATTCGAAACGAACTGAAGCATTTCAAAAAGCTTTTATAGCTTTGAAAACAAGTGTCATGAAATTCACCACAAATCCAACGGAAGCATAATAATGGGTGAAAAATCAGCTAATCCGGCGCCGCTGGGGCTTTTAGGCTTTGGAATGACAACGGTTCTTCTAAACTTTGTTCACAACGCAAGACTAGGCTCTATCGACGCCCTGATAATTGGAATGGGAATATTTTACGGCGGACTAGCCCAGATTATAGCGGGGATTCTTGAATATAAGAGGGGCAACACGTTTGCAACAACAGCCTTCACTTCTTACGGGCTTTTTTGGCTTTCATTTGTAACATTAAACTTGCTTGGAACAGCGAATGTTGCATGGCGTGTAAGCCAAGAATCCTTAGCTGCATACTTCTTTATGTGGGGAATCTTCACCCTCGCCATGTTCTTTGGAACATTAAAAACAAATAGAACGTTACAATTTGTCTTTATGAGCCTAGCAATACTGTTCTTTTTGCTTACAGCAAAATCAGCAGTTCTAGCCTATACAACACTAAAATCAGCAGATTTGGAACTTTTCACCATCATGATAGGAGTTGAAGGCGTAATCTGCGGACTAAGCGCTGTCTACCTCGCATTAGCCGAAGTGCTGAATGAAGTTCACGGGAGAACGGTTTTGCCGACATAAAACTCCCTTTCGGCCATTTATAACCCAAAAAGTATATAAATGGAAACTAGAATTCGCTCAATTCTAAAATGGTGAGATAATATGGCTCAAAGCGTAGAGGCTTATAAAGAGTTCTTTGAAGGTGATATAATCCCGCCAAGCTGGAAAGACAAGGTTTGGGAGAAAAACGCCTTCAAACAGTTCCACAATAGTACGGTGGCAAGCAAGGAAGCCATGGAAAAATGGTGGGAAAAATGGGCCAACGAGCTTTTCTGGTTCAAGAAATGGAGCAGAGTGTTAGATGATAGTAATCCCCCATTTTATAGATGGTTTGTAGGCGGAGAAACTAATTTGGCTTATTTGGCTACAGACTGGCAGCTTGAAAAAGGCAGAAAAAACAAGCTGGCTTTGATATGGGAAGGGGAGCCATGGGATGAAACGCTAAAGCAGCCTAAGGAAGTTAAAAAATTCACCTATTACGATTTATTTAGAGAGTCAAATGTCATTAGCTATGCTTTAAAGGAAAAGTTGAAAGTCAAGAAAGGAGAAATTTTAACATTTTATTTGCCTATGATTCCGGAACTGCCCTTTTACATGCTTGCCGTTCAGAGGTTAGGCGCGGAGCACAGCGTGGTTTTCAGCGGTTTCAGTGCCGAAGCCTTAGCGAGCAGAGTCTTAGACAGTGGTTCAAGGATAATAGTCACCGCTGATGGCTTTTACAGAAGAGGTAAAGTGGTAAGCATAAAACCCATTGTCGACGAAGCCGTAAAAATATGTGAGAAAGAGGGGCTTAAGATAGAAAGGGTTGTAGTTATTAAAAGGACTGGAACCGAGATTCAGTGGAACCCTGAGAAAGATGTGTGGCATCACGAGTTAATTGCCGACGTACCATCAAATGCGTATGTTCCAGTTGAAAGGAAAAGAGATGAAGACGCCTCCTTCATTCTTTACACTTCTGGCACAACTGGAACCCCCAAGGCGGTTCAGCATTCTGTAGGCGGCTATGCTGTTGGCTTATACGCCACAATGAAACTGCTATTCGATGCTCGCGACGACGACATAATGTGGTGCACAGCGGATGTAGGCTGGATAACAGGGCACTCTTACGTTGTGTACGGCCCCCTTATAGCAGGCGTAACAACAGTGCTTTACGAAGGTTCGCCAGATTATCCTGAACCAGACAGATGGTGGAGCCTAATCGAAAGATATGGAGTAACATTGTTTTACACTGCGCCCACCGCCATAAGAATGTTGATGAGGTTCCCGGAAGAATACGTCAAAAAGCATGACATGTCAACCTTGAGGATAGTGCACACGGTCGGCGAGCCTATAAACCCAGAAGCGTTCCTCTGGTATTTCAAAAATCTCGGTAAGGAGGATGTTGTTGCTTCAAGTGCTTGGTGGATGACTGAGACAGGGCACATACTCACTGGGCACTTTCCAGGTTTAGGGAAAATATTTCCGCTAAAGCCTGGAACAAACGGTTACTCAATACCAGGGGTCACTGTGGAAGTGGTTGACGATGATGGAAATCCGTGTTCGCCAGGGGTTAGGGGATACTTTGTTATAACCTCGCCTTGGCCTGGTATGCTTGAAACCTTGTATAAAAACCCGCAAAGATACATTGACGCGTATTGGGTTAGGTTCAGAGGTAAAATGTATTTCTACACGGGAGACTTCGCGGTCAAAGATAAAGATGGGTACATATGGGTTTTGGGAAGGGCTGACGACGTCATTAAGGTTGCGGGCCACAGAATAGGAACAGCTGAAGTTGAGTCAGCGCTTGCGAGGCATCCAGCTGTAGCTGAAGCAGCGTGTGTTGGCAGAAGCGACCCGGTGAAGGGGCAGGTGCCTGTAATCTTTACTGTTCTTAAAAGGGGATTTTCGCCTAGTCCAGAATTTGAAAACGAGTTAAAGAAGTATCTTAGGAGCACCATTGGGCCTGTGGTGGCTTCAGATGCGCTAATAACTTTTGTTGAGGCTGTTCCAAAGACGAGAAGCGGCAAGATTATGCGTAGGCTGTTGAGGGCTGTTGTTGAAGGGGCAACCACTGGAGACGTTACAACATTAGAAGACGGAGTGGCTGTTGAGGAAGCGAAAAGAGCTTACGAAACAATTAAATCAGCCCTTGAAAGCAAAAAAGCCTAAAAATAACCCTATTTCCCTTTTTATTGAAATTTATCTTAGGATAAAATTTACGGTAAATGTCATCGGCGTTCGTCTTTTTGTGGCGGCTACAAAAGAGCCGCGTGTAAATGTTGTTGTTTTTAAGGCTTTTTGGTCAACAACAAACAGCAAGCATGGATTAAAAATCAAACTCAGCTTACCAAAAGTTCTGTTAGCAGCGATTAATGGAAAATTGCTTTAATTATTTTAGCGCGATTAAAGCATTCCTAATTCTGGAAAATCAAAAACGGGTCTATGTCTTAATGAGAGTTGAAAAGTTTTATTAAATTAACTATAAATGAATAGATATAAAAGAAAAATAAGTAACATCAAAAGTTATGAAATAGAATGTGATTACTATGAGAATAACAATCTGTACAACCATTTTATGCATTGCACTATTATTGGGCGCTTTAGTGATTTCTGACGGTTCGCTATTTATTCATATGGCGCAAGCTGTTGCGGAGAACTTTTGCTTGTTAGATGTTGAGCTGATTCAAGTTGTTAAAGACGCGAAGCTTTTTATTACTGATAAGCCTACGGCGTTTCGCATCCATGTTTATAGCACATTTGAATATTATAACTTTGATGTTAACGTCACATACGATTTTGGTTCACGATGGCTCCTTTCCAGAAATATTCCTATAAAACGTGGAAACAATTGGATTTACATTCCGGGAGGACCAGTAATATATGACTCTGGACAGAGCATAGTATGGGGGTTCACTACGCGTGTTAATTGGACAAGAGCAGGATTTGACGACAAAATTGAAGTGGTTATTGATCCGTTCAACGAAGTGGATGAGTTAGATGAGACAGATAACAGAAAGACGATATCAGCAAGATTTGCGGATACAAAATGGCTTAGAATACTTGTTGTCCCCCTTGGATGCGACCCGGCTTATTGGTATTCGGATTTTTGTGAAAACATACAATTTCTCATAGACACGTATCCTGTTGCGCCTAAATTTAACAGATTTAGCTGGTCTATGTTATCTCCTATATCATACAACCCGGACATCCCCTTAGATGAATATGCCAGATATTTGTCGACGCAGGCGCGAATTCTGCATTATGACCGGGTCGTGATTGTGGGGTCATGGCCGAGCGCGAGTTGGGGTGGAAAGGCTATTGGCATGCTGAGGGAACCAGTGGATCGTGTTCCAGTAGTTATTAATGAGGATTGTTTGAGGCGTAAGGAGGCTTTAGTGGCTCATGAAATTGGGCACACGTATTACCTTTGGCATCCCCATGACATCGGACCGCAAGTCTATGAAGCTACACGCTACTGTGTTAGGACCGGAGAATATGAGCAACCAGCCAACACTTCCATGAGTTACAATCCTGGTCCATGGTGGATTGACAAAGGACGTTTTGATTCGGATTCAAGAACATGGATTGACCTGCGTGCACTCGGATATGACGCCGAAGTTGAGGGGACATGGCAATGGAACCTCCTTGACCAGTTTATAGATCTTGAAGTTCCAAAACCTGTGTCGGTTATTGTTATGGGAGGCTTAATATTTTCGAATAGGACAATCAAGCTTGACCCTTGGTATTTTATACCTGAAGGAACCCCTGACCTTTTACCTCAGGCTACAGCCCCTCAAAAGGGGGACTACGGAATATTTATGCTAGGCAAAGACAGACAAGTGCTCAGTCAGCTGAATTTCAACGCTTCATTCACGTATCTCATGGATTTGAACGGCACATTAACTAAAACAGAGACAGATGCAGTTCCTTTTCTGTTTAATGTGCCCTATGTTAATGAAACATGCTACATCCAAATCAGAAACGCTGAAGGACAAGTGCTGCAGGAAAGAGCGATCACAGCAAACCCGCCAGTTGTAAACGTTACTTTTCCAAACGGCGGCGAATCCATGAATATTGGAGGCAACTACAAGATTTCTTGGGAAGCCTACGACCTTGATGGAGACGAACTCAGTTACCTTGTATCATACAGTCAAGACGGAGGAGGGACATGGATACCTTTGGCGAACAACCTCAAGGATACAAGTTACGTTTGGAACACAACAAGCCTTACCGCTGGAGACAAATATCTAATCAGAGTATTAGCTACTGACGGCGTAAACACTGGGGAAGACACCTCAGACGGCACATTTACAACCGTTGACTTGACACCACCAATTATCTCAAACGTCAGACAGAATCCACATGCTGACATGGTTCAACCAGACCAAAACGTAACAGTTTACGCAGACATATCCGACCTCAACAGCGGCGTAAAAAATGCTTTAATATCATACAGATACAGCCAAAACAACGGACTAACATGGTCGCCATGGACGAACACGACAATGAACCCCGAAACACGAAACACCTTTAAAGGATTTATACCAAGCTTCCAGCATGGAACGCTAGTCCAATACAGGATACTCGCTGAAGATAACTCAAACAACATCGCAACAAACGACAACATAGGACAATATTACATATACAACGTTATACCAGAAACCCCATCGATAACAACTCTAACACTAATTATGAGCCTTGTAACAGTTGCCATAATTTTAACAAAGAAGAAAATAAGAAGAGAACCTAAAAGCCAAACCCATTTTTAACCTCTTCATCATCGCCGCCTTTCCAGTCGAAGCAGGGAACAGAAACTGGAACAAGCAAACGTTCTCTATCAGACTTAGCCATGCGCTTTTCAACCCTCTAAAGGTTTAAGACAAAAAATTAAGGGGGGATTAGGTCCAGCCATTTTGGCTGAGCCTTTTACTTGCGCTTTCTTAGAGCGTAGAGATTAACTATGCCTATGACTATGGCTATGATGACCATCACCATTATGGCTAAGTCTATGGTTGTGTATGCGGGAATCTCAGGCATTTGTGGTTGTTCTGGTTCTGGTGGTGCTGGGCCTACTGTTATGAGTGTGGCTGCCGAGGAACTGCCATAAGAGTCGTCTCCCATGAAAGAGGCAACAATCGTGTATGTACCTTCTTCTTCAGGGGTCCATGCAAAACCAAACGTGCCGTAAAAGCCGTTAGTGGTCACAGTGCCCAGGTCTATGACTTTGCCGTCGCTCTTAATGGCTGTAAGCGTTACAGGCACGCCTTTAACATCGCTTGGACAAGGCTTCTGCATATGCAAATACTCCATCCAAACCGTCATGCTCTCCTTAGCAACACATGGCGTTCCAGGCTGAGCAGGCGACATGTCAAGCACTGAACCCTTAATCATAACACCAGTACCCTTGGACACAACAACATCAGGCCCAGAAACAGTCGTCTGACTCCTACCCTTACCGAAAACATACATATACCCGTCGTACCAGTTGCAGGCGGTGAGATATCCGTCAGCAACGACGCCTGGAGCCATACTTCCCGTTATGTTCCATATGCCCTTTCCTGTAGTTGCGTTGATGCAGAATAGCCGATATCCCCTTGTGAATGGCGCTGTTGGCGAGTGTTCTAAATTATATGCATAAATCTTTCCGTCAGCAATAATGCAACCAGAGAAGAATGGATAAACGCCCGAGCCACCAGGTGCGTCGGTGTAGGGGGTTTCGTAGGCGTAGGGGGTTGGAGCCTTGAATATCCAGGCTACTTTACCATTGTTCCAGTCAATGGCCCTAATGCCTGCGTAGGTATTGTCGTAGAGAAAGCCGTATGCGGAGGATGCCCAGTAGGCCGCAAAGGTATCCCAAGGCCAATTAGTTGATTCGCTCTTCCACAATTTGCTCCCTGTCTTCAGATCCCAGCAATGGTAATACCCATCATTGAAACGCACTGCAAATTTTCCATGGTCAGCGATCGCTGTGCTTCCGCTATAAATGCCGTAACCGACGCCGGATGTAATATTCCATAATACTTCTCCGTTTTTTAGGCTTACAGCTATTATCCTTGCTTCTACAGCAACTCCTGCGGCAGGGGAAGTTATCCCCTGTGTGAAAACAGCTACGGCAGCTTCATAATCGACTGTGCCCAAGCTGCTGAACGGCCAAGATTTGTTGCCCATTACTCTACTCTTGAAGTCGGTGGTACTCCCCTCCATAGTCCAATTTATTAAGCGGTATTTGCCGCCGCCAAGGCTCTGAACACTTAGGACATAGGGATCAGCGTATACTGTGCCCGTTGTTACGGGAATCGAAATGTTTAGTTGCACACCTCCATTAGTTGGACTGTACTTTATTAGTCTCCCTCCACCCAAATATACTAAATTTACTCGTAATCGGTCTGCTCTTTGCCCAGCACCTTCAACATATCCCGCGCCCGCTTCTGAGAAAAGCGTAGATGAAATTATCGTTGGCATTTGAGGAGTCCATGGTTGTTCCCAGTACACTTCGCCAGTGCGAACGTCGGTGCACCGCCATACATACATTGGTTTCCCGCCAAATACGCTTAAAACTTTGCCATAAAGTCTCCCCTGAGAGAGTATCGCAGGATTGCCATTGGCGCCGGGACCAGCCCCATAAGCACCCGTCGCAGTATCAAATGCCTCATCATAACTTACAGGTTTAGCCCATTGTCCAGCCAGTCCCGTGATGCCGGCAAGAACGCTACCCTGTTTTTTCCACACTATATGCGCAGAATTTGGCCCTTGAACCCAAGGTGTAAACTTATAATTGCTCATGTATGTATTTGTGTTTGCTGGCCAGTAAGGTCCCCCTCCTCTGCCATTGAACGGGCAATTACCTGCAATAACCCACCACTCCCTGTGTTCTGCCGAAATTGGCCTTGTCCAGTAGTCTCTTGGAAGCGGAGAAGGAGGCCAAGAAAACACCTGTTCCGTCTGTACAGTAAAGTTGTACGGTCCATCAGAGGAGGGCTTATAATACACTGATTTAGTAAAACTGTATGTCGCCGCACCCATGAACGAAGTTGCTGGAACAGTGTAGTTTCCTGGCGGGAAGTAGCCTCCTGGAAATTCGAATTTTATTTTCCATGTGCCGGGCTGGTCTACTGTGTATTGCAGCCATGCCGAGCTGTCTCCTTGATAAGAATCTATCACTTTTGTGTCTGTGCTTCCGTCAGGCTTGGTGAAAATAATTTTAAATCCTTTTAGGTACCGGCTTACATGAACTGGAGGCTGAAGCCAAACATTAACCAATATCCACTGATTAAGCCCCACAGGGTTAGGTGTAAAGCTCAAGTGAGCCTTGGTTTCAATCGTCTCATCTGGGGTGACACCGGACGGAAGAGGCAAAGACCCCCCTCTTGCAAGTTTGTAGGGGTAACTCCTGGAGGCAGTTGTGTTTGAGCCTTAACTGGCTCTGGTATTGCCATCAGCATAACGGAAGCCATCAGCAAAATTATAGCGATTGCAGCTGTTTTCGCCACCTGTTTCGACATTTTCATTCTCTCTCCTCTCCATATATTTTCCTAATAACCCGCAAAGTTATGTTAAGTGCAAGTGGGTTATAAAATTTTGGTGTATTTTGGTTTTAGCATCTGAAGGTGTTTTGGCTAGCTCCGCAGTACGCGCATCTTGGAGGAGTAAAGGTAAGTGCACTTTAACATGTGGAGTTGCCATTCAATGGGTCTATAAAATTGTATGGAAAGCACCTATCTAGGTTCTAAACCTTCGCCGTGAAAAAATTTCCACAAAAGCATTGGAGAAAAAGCCTAAAAGGGCAATTCAACGCATGCTACCTAAAAACCTGACAGCCAACTAAACAATCCAAAGCAAGCCTACAAGCTTCACAACATTCTTAGCAAATGCCTAATCAAATTTTCTTTTACTTTTAATGTGCGCTTTTAAGCTGTTCCTTTAACGATGATTAACAGAAACATATGCAAACTTGTAATTCAGCTGTTCTGCGCGAGTTAAGGGTATATCCTAGTTATAGTTCTTGGAAACGGTATGGTTTCCCGTATGTGTTTAAGCTTGCATATCCACATGACAGTTCGCTCTATTCCCAGCCCGAAGCCTGAATGAGGAACTGAACCATACCTTCTTAAATCCAGATACCACTCGTAAGCTTTCTTGGGCAAGCCGAACTCTTCTATTCTTTGTTCCAGCAGTTTCAAATCGTGTATTCTTTGGCTTCCACCTATTATTTCGCCATAGCCTTCCGGCGCCATCAGGTCGGCGCATAATACAACTTTTGGGTCTTGGGGGTCTGGCTGCATGTAAAAAGCTTTAGCTTTAGCGGGATATCTATGGATGAAAACAGGCTTTTCGAACTGTAGCGATATTAACCTTTCATGGGGTGCTCCTAGGTCTTCTCCCCATTCTATTTGTTGTCCAGCTTTCTGCAACGTTTCCACAGCCTCAGTGTAACTTATTCTTTCGAAAGGCGGTTCAACCTTCTTCAAGGGCGCTATATCCCTTTTCAGTGTTTCCAGTTCCCTCCGCCTTTTTTCAAGAACCGTTTTCACAATGTAGGTTACCATCTCCTCCTGAAGTTTCAAGTTGTCTTCGAAACCGCAGAAGGCCATTTCAGGCTCAACCATCCAGAACTCAGTCAAGTGTCGCGGCGTCTTGGATTTCTCCGCCCTGAATGTTGGACCAAAACAGTAGACTTTTCCGAAAGCCGCAATTGTAGCCTCGACATAGAGCTGCCCGCTCTGGGTTAGAAAAGCCTTATCACCGAAATATGGAACTTCAAAAAGGGTTGTTGTTCCCTCAACAGCTGAAGGCGTAAAAATAGGGGCGTCTGTTAACACGAAGCCTCTTCCATCCAAAAAGTCTCTACAGGCTTTTACTACTTCAGCTCTAATCCTCAGTATTGCGGTTTGTTTTGGACTTCTTATCCACAACTGTCTAAAATTCATGAGGAAGTCTATGCCGTGCTCCTTTTTTGCTAGGGGGTATTCCCTCTCTGCCAGATGAACAATTTGCAAGTCCTTAACTCTTATTTCGTAACCGCCTGGAGCTCTCTTATCCCCTCTGACCACACCTTTAATTATAATGGATGATTCCTGCGTTAATTCCTCTGCTTCTTGAAACACTTTTTGGACAACTTCATCTTTATGGATTGTAGCCTGAATTAATCCTGTTCCATCCCTTACAATTAGGAACTGCACTCCACCGCTTGAGCGTTTAGTCACCAACCAGCCTTTTATTTCAACCTCGCTTCCATCAAGTTTTCCATCCAAAATGTCGCTCACACTCATCAGCCAATACCTCCTTCAAAGCCTCTATGAGAAACAATTCTATAAATTTGGGCGGAATCCTCTGGAATTTTAAGCAGAGTTAAAGCGTTCACCTTGCACTTTCGATACCCACATAACATACACCTCTTAAATTTTAAATTTTTTGTTACTGCCATCGCGTGTTTATGAAAGCTGTTTCACAACTCTTAAATCCTCGACATTAAGCAGTCTTTTTGATGGATAATGCTTAGTGAGAAAGAGAAACTTGGCGCTTTAAAAATTTCGGCAATTTCCATAGCAAGCGTCGTTGCTGTAGAAGTGGTTTTAGGCTTAGTTGTGGGCAGTTTGGCAATTATCAGCGATGGCGCCCACGCATTACTTGATGCCCTAACCATACTTGTGCTATTTTTAACCACAAAGGCTTCTTATAAACCGCCTGACGAGGAGCACATGTATGGCCATGAGAAAATTGAGTCAATAGGCGGTTTAGTCGGTGGAATCGCCCTCGTTGGTATAGCCCTACTAATAATGTACGAAGCGGTCTTGCGAATTATAAAGAACGCGTCTATCAATTTGAATTTAGAATCTTTTGGTTTCGTTGCAATAGGCTACACATTGTGCATAGACTTCATTAGAATTGGCATTTTCAGAAAAGCAACTGAAAGCGAGAGCCCCACGGTGAAAGCTGGATTTTACCATGCACTGGCAGACTTCAGCTCCACAATACTTGCTCTCTTAGGATTTGGCTTAGCAACAATAGGGTCTTATCCTAGTGGTGATGCGTTGGCATCGATTGTTCTAAGCATTCTACTAATCTACTTAAGCGTTAGAGTGGTCTGGAGTAGCGGAATGGAGTTAAGCGATGCTGTTTCAAAAGATTTGGCAGAAAAAGTCAGAAGGGAAATTGCATCCACAAAAAAAGTTTCTAAAGTTGAAAAATTTAGAGTTAGAAAGGCGGGAACCAAAACCTTCGTGGAGGCCACCATAAAAGTTCCGAATTATCTGGGCTTTGAAGAGTCCCACGCATTAGCCTCAAAAATAGAGGAAAAATTAAAACGTTCCTTGAGGAACGCCGAGGTCTTAATCCATGTTGAACCATTAGAAAAAGAGGAGTCAACAGAAAAGCTTGTGGAAAAACTGGCTAAGGAGGTTGAAGGAGTAAAAGAGGTGCACGAAATAAACGCTGTTTACGCCCATGGCAAATTATATATAACATTACATGCCTATGTCGACCCCAAGCTATCAGTGCAGGAAGCCCACGATTTGGCTGGGAAAATAGAGGATAAACTAAATAAAGAAATAGAGAACATTGAACATGTAACCGTTCACATAGAGCCTTTTGACACTAGGCTTCAACGGGGACCAACCGTAGATGAGAAAGAAGTTCAGCAAATAATCTACAAAACAGCAAAAAGCCTCCAGCAAGTTTTCAGTGTAAAGCGAATAATAACCTACGTTGAGGGCGGAAAACGCTACATAAACATAGACTGCTGCTTCACAAGCCAAATCTCAATTGAAGAAGCCCATAAAATTGCGTCAAAAATTGAAAACAGCGTGAAAAGAAAGTTTACAGAAACTATTGTAACTGTTCACGTGGAGCCAGAAAAAGAGGAAAATGCGCTTTAGGAAAAGACAAGCTCCTTTATTAGCGAAAGTTCTTCTAGGCTGTTAATTTTTATTTTCTTCTCAGACACTGTGTAAAGCACGTTGTCGATGTACAGTGTTCTCTTCACCCAGTAACTTGAATCCCATTCACTTATGCCAGTTTCCTGATGAGATATGCTTCCCCTCAAAATGATCCTATGGTTTAAGGTTATTTTGAAGACATAAGCGCCTTGCCACACTGAACCCTTGTAGGGATCATATAGAGATACTGGTATTGCGAGCAGTTCTTTCGCTTTATCAAATAGAAACGCTTTATGGTCCTCCAGAACAAGCGTGTCCGACCATGCTCCTGGAACAGTGTATTTGTCTATTTCAATTGGGTTTTTGACGTTGCTTACGTCGAATATTGATATTTTCACACTGTTGTTTTCATTTCTGCCTACGCCTATCACGTGGTTTTCGTCATACGGGTGCAAGTACCTTGTAAATCCTGGAATTTTCAGGTAGCCTAAAACCTTTGGTTCTTTGGGGTTTTCAATATCTATCACGAAGAATGGGTCTTTCCGGGCGACTGAGGTTGCAAGGTAACAGCGGTTTCCAATAAATCTGGCTGAGTCTATGGCTTCGTCTGGTGCAATGTTTGTTAAGTTTCCAACTATGCTTAAGTTCATGTCTAATATGTATAGGTTGTTTTGGGTTTTTCCATTTGCCCATGTTGTGGTTGCTATTCTAAAGTAGTTGTTGTGCTCGTCCATTGAAAATTGGTTTAGTTCGCTTCCAGGCACTTTGCCCTTCGCTTCCCATTTCATGGTTCTGTTTTCTATTCGTATCCTGTAGATTGATGTTTGCTGGCTCAATTCGTGGAAGGTTATGTAAATGTTGTTCAATGAGACGTATAAGTTGCTTGTTCCACCCATCATAATGGTTAAAGTGTTTGGTTCTTCATCGTCATTCCATATGTTTAAGGATGCGACCGTTGTGAATGTGTAATATTCATCAGATACGTTTGAATAGTAGATTTGAGAGGCTTCAATTTCTCTTATTCCGTTTTTGGAGTAGATTTTTGGAAGGATAACGGTGTCGTAGATTATGTAGGCTGGCTGACTTATAACAGCATAGACGTATTCACCTATCATTCTTGAGTTGAAATAGCTTCCACTCATTGTGAAGTCTCTTTTCAGAACAGGGTTGGTCTTATCTGAGATGTCATAAACACGTATGAATGTCTTAACGTCCATGTAGTATGGATATTGGTATCGCACTTGAGAAATAGTATATTTGCTCCCTAAAACCGCCAACTTGTCACCATCAGAGCTTATAAAAATTCCAGCAAGATAAGCATCGGTGAATGTTATTTTTGAAAGCACTTGGGCTTCATTTGGCGGGTAAGCTTTTATAATAAGGACAGTGTTGTTGGCTATCAAGTAAATGTGTTCGCCGTCGGTTTTCACAATGTCCGCTTCGTCAACCCCTGCCACCTGAACATTGGTAGTTGAATATTCTACATTATACTCGGGTGAAGTTTCCGTCCAAAGCACTGCACCTCGCGTTCCCATTATTTTAATGTCTAAAGGTCCGTAGAATGGGAAAACTCCTTGAGCCTCCGAGTTTGCTGTTAGGAAATTTCTAAGCTCTTCTCTTGACGAGAAAGTTTTTAGAAATTGTGTGGATGGTTGCGTAGAAGTTTGAGTTGGGGTCTGAGGTTCCGGTGGTTTAACCCCGAAATTGTAGCATAATGTGCCTAATACAAGGGCTAGAAGAACTGCAGCTGCACCGTAAATTTGCACACGCCTCTTAATTTCTCTTTGCATTCGAGTTCACCTACTATTTTAAAATTAATTTTCACTTATTTTATCCTAATTTTTGGTACAATTTGTTCATTGATTAGAACGGTTTCAGAGACCATATGCGTATTGCCTCATACCAAAAGATTGCTGAAACAATTGCTCCAAAAATGATTATGAATAAGTTTTCCCTTGTAAAGCCCTGCATAAGCAATAAAAGGTAAATCAGATAGAAGGTTGTGGAGAAAACTGCATAAAAGAAGTATCTTGGAAAGAGAATTCTGCCCAGCCTGACGAAATGGCGGAGCACGCCAATTTTAACCTCGCTAACAAGGGAATAGTGGCCGCCCACATCTTGCTTTTGGACTAAGCCCAGTTCCCGCAGTTGTTCAAGATGGTGCTGCGCCACACTTGGGCTGCTGAAGTGTAAGGCTTTCTGAACTTCGCGGACGCTCATGGGGTGGCCATTTTTCAAAAGAAGCCAGTAAACCTTCCAAGCCTTTCCGCGAAGAGCATATTCAAGCTTATACTCATCTTCAGCGTTCAATTATAACGCACTTCTTATTGCAGTATATGCGCCAGAGCCTTATAATTCCAACTTTTAGAACAAATAATAATGTTAGTGCGCATTTAGCTTAGGCTTCCCACCAAGAAGGCAATTAGCCCTGTAAAGAACCAGACTAAAACTTGATTTTTCACTTTCCTTGCATTTTCCCGCGAATAATCTCTTAAAAGCATTATTGAAGATGTTATAAGTCCAACATCTGTCACGACTACCAGCGGGATAAACCAGACAGAAACAAGGTTTAGAATAGGCGGTAATGGAGTTAGCGCCACTGCAAGCAGATAGAAGATTGCCGCTGCAACTGCTGCTTTTCGTTCTCCGTAACGCACAGCCAAAGTCTTCACATTTCGCGCCTTATCTCCTTGAACATCGACTATTCCTTTAGTTATTTCTCTGCCGGTGTTTGAAAGGAAAACCATGGAAACAAAAATCCAAATATTCGGCTTAATCTCGTTGGCTATTGCTAGGCTTCCGTAAACAAATGGAGCTGAAACACATGCGCTTACAAGGAAGTTTCCCAGAAGGCCTGTTCTCTTTCCAACGGTTACATAAGTTGCGGAAATAAACCAAAATATTAGGGCAGTCGCAAAACACGAGGTGGCAGTTATGTTTGTTAGAAACGCTGTTATTAAGCCTAACACGGTAAGCAAAAAGGCAAAGGCAAGCGCCTCCTTAGGCTTTACTTGGCCGCTGGGAATAGGTCGGCTAGGCTCGTTTACAGCGTCTATTTCCCTATCATAGTAGTCGTTTATAACCATGGATGCTGCTGTGAGCAAAAAGCCTGTGGAAAACCCGTAGATTAGGTTCTGCAAAAAGCTTTCTAAAGCTTTAGAGTTTGCAAGGGCAGCACCTACTAGGACGGCGAAACCCATCATTAAACAGTTTACTGGGCGCATCATGCGTATAAAGCCAACAAACCTATTCATGACAGGCCAAACCTTGCACTAACATAAACTTGGCTTTAGTTATAAAATTCGCGTTTCTTTTAGAAAGAAAGGTTAATACGTTTAACATAGAATAGACATGGTAAAAGTTGGTGGAAGCCTTTTGCCCCACAATTATGAACCTGAAAGGCTAATGGTGATAATCCCAGTTGGGGGTAAAGCCACCCGCCTTCTACCTCTGACAGCGGAAACAAGTAAAGCTTGTTTACGTTTGCTAAACAGGCCGTTAATAGAGTTTTCCCTCATGTCTCTTGCCCGTCAGGGAATTAGAAACTTCATCTTCGGCGTTAAAGGCTATACAAACTATAGGGATTTACATGACTATTTTGAATCTGGAGTTGGCTTTTCAGCGCGCTATGGCATAAGCCCCCGCGTCCACATCAAATATCAACCAAACGTGGATGACTTGGGAAGCGCTGACTCCTCAAGAATAAACATAGAATACTACAATGTTAGAGACCCCGTTTTTGCGGTGCAAGGCGACAACATTTTCGACGTAGATGTAAAAGAGCTTATAGAATTTCACCGTGAAAAGGAAGCCGTCATCACAATCGCCTTAAGAGAAGTTAAAGACGTTGAGGGCTATGGAATAGCCGACATAAACAAGGATAAAAGAATCTTAAAATTCGTTGAAAAACCAACGCCTAAAGAAGCCCCCTCAAACCTTGCCAACACAGGCTTATACATGGTTTCGCCGGAAATAAGGAGAATATTCAAGGAAAAAGGCGTTAAACAACTGATGAAAGAGAGAAAACGCTTAGACTTCGGCTATGATTTCATTCCCTATGTGATAGAAACTGGAAGACCCGTTTACGGCTATGTTTTAAAGGGAAGCTGGTATGATGTGGGCACTCCAAAGCGCTATTTAGAAGCAATGAGGGACATGCTTGAAGGACGCTTCTCGTCGCTAAAGGATTTCGGAGGAAAAATAGAAGAAGGAACAAGAATTTGGGTTCAGGGTGAAAGCTTCGAATCCATGAAGCGGAGAAGAGAAATTATACGCAAAATAAAGCAGGGAAAAATAGAGATTGAAGGCTCTGTTTTGATAGGGCGCCACTGTGAAATAGATGACGGAGCAAGAATTGTAAATTCATGCATAGACAACTACACAAGAATAGGGAAAGACGTAGTAATAGAAAACTCTGCGGTTATGGACAGAGCAATAATTGAGGAAAAGGCTGAGATAAAAGAAAGCATAATAGGAAGACACGTGACGATACGCTCGAGTTCACGAAAACCGACAAAAATAGGTTCAATCTCCGTCGTAGCTGACGACGTTACAATAGAGGAAGGCTGCATTTTAACAGCAACAAAAATTTACCCCCACCAGTACGTAAGAGGAGAATTTTCAAACCAAACATTAATGCAAGCATAAAAAGAAAATTCCAAATCAGCTTACGCTTTAAACCACTTAAATATCAAATATCTTATCTTCTCTTTTTCCAAGTCTGGCACAGCTATTATGAACCTTTTCCGCACCGTTGTCGCAAGTCTTCCAGCCTTCACTATTTCCGTGGCCGTCATTTCCGCCGCAGCCTTTTTAACTGAAACCATGTAGGGTGCATGCTCTAATCCTGGTCCATACTTATAAACTGCAAAGTCGCATCCAAACTTTATCCCTGGGGTAACAACTAAACCGCTGTCACGAAGGTCTCGGTAAACAGCGTATTTCTCATCGAACTCTTCATATAAAGTTCTGGCTTTCTGGCGCAGCTTTTTCAAGCTCACTTTCCTTTTCTCATGTCCTTCGTAGACCGCTATTATTCCTTTTTCGGCGAGATATACCCCTTCCATCAAGTCAAGGATTAACGGGGCATTGAATTCTGGAATTTTGGGTTTCGGAATTCCTAGAGGTTTGCCGTAAAATCCCATTTTATAAAGTTCTGATCCTTCCTCTGGGTTCCACACCACTAGAAAGTTTTCGATGAACTCCACATGCATTTTTCGGGGCATTGGTTTCGCCTTTACATTATAAATGCCAACACTCTTGCAGCGTCCGCGGCATCTTCAGCCTTGTCTGCCGAGTCCTCTAAAAGTTGCAAAACGTCTCTCAAAAGTAGTAATGCTGGGATTTCAAGCTTGCTGTTAAGCACTTTTAAGTCAAGAGTACGGTATAGCTCGTCTACTGCTTGTTCTGCAACTTCCACTTCGCTGGCTTTCTCCATGGCTTTTGCAGAACCATAACTCAAAACCATTATTATTTCCCTTAGTTTAAGCACAGTTTCCAACACTGCTTCTGAAAGTTTTAAAAGATCTTTCTTTACTTCCCCCGTCACGTTCCAGTCGTGCTCCATTATTTTGAGGAGGCGGAAGGCTATTCCCTCAGTGAAGTCGGCAATTTCGCCTGTCAAGTTTGTAAACCTTAGGAAGTCTTCTCTGCTTAGAAGTATGGCTCCTATTTCGGCAAGTTCTTGTGAAACCAATCGCCTAGCATTGTCAACGTCGGCTTCGCCTATTCTGATTTCGTTATAGATTTGCCTAGCCTTTACTTTGTCATTTTTTATAAAGCACTCAATCATTTGGGGAACTTTTCTTGTTAAATCTAAGACCTTTCTTAGGTGTTCTTGGCAAACGCTTAACGCTCTGCGTTTAACGCGTTCTTCAGTTTCTGCTGGAAGCACCACATTTCTTCCCGCCGCAAAATCGGGTGTAACTTTCACAACATAAATTGTGTAGAAGTATTAAAAAAGGTAACGAAAGCAAAAACTTAAACTGGATTTCCCAAATCTTCAAAATCAATTTTTTTACGGAAGTACTTATGCAGAAGCTCTGGTAAGCTGTAAATGCGGTTTCTAACCTGCTTCCAAGTGTCGCGATCGCGTATGGTCACAGTGTCATCTTTAAGAGTTTCATAATCAACTGTTATCCCTAAAGGTATTCCAGCCTCATCTGCCCTTGCATACCGTCTCCCAATGGAGCCAGCGTCATCATACTCCACTGTAAAGCCTTCATTTACGAGTAAATCGCAAACTTTCAATGTTTTTTCAGGCAAACCATCTTTGTTTACGAGGGGATAAACACCAATTTGTATAGGCGCAATATCCCTTGGAAAGCTCAGCACTACCCTATCGTCTTTTACACGGTAAGCATGTTCAAGAGCTACGTAGAAAAGTCTGTCTGAGCCGAAACTTGGCTCAACAACATGAGGAATGAAACGCCTTCCCAATTCTTTAACCTTCTCCCGCGTGATTTCTAGGTATTCTGGCAAAATTTTGTACTGTCCAAGCATATAATGTCCTCTTTCCCTTATGGATGCCTCCACCTCTTCCGGATCTGCCTCTGAGAGCATTTCCGCAATTTTTTGTGCTTCGTCTTTGAAGGCTGGCCCAATTTTAGCCATTAAAGGCTTAACAAAAGTTTTTTCCTTTTCAACCGGCTTTTCGTATTCCTTAAAAACTCTTGTGTCTACGCCGCTGAATTGCATGTGCTGTTTTAAATCGTAGTCTGTTCTGTACGCGTGGCCGGAAACTTCAACCCATCCCCAGCGGTCAACGTAAACCTCTTGGTCAAAACTTTGTTTTGAGTAGTGGGCGCGTTCCCATGGAAGCTTTTCCACGAAACGTTGCCTTTCTGCAGGCACCCCCAACTCCATTAAAAGCCGCTTGGCTAAGGCCATGAAGGCTGCTTGCCACGCAACTTTTATGTAGCCTTTTTCCAATGCCTCTTTAACTGTAACTTCAACGATTTCTTCTGAGCCGCGAAGCTTGCTTTCAGCCAAAACCAGCCGCATTTTCTCGTTTTCCACATCTTTCAAGATGAAACATTCTGGGTCTTCCGGGTCGAAGAAGAATTCAATGTCTATTATGGTGAATTCCCTCAGCCTTATCAGGCCTTGTCTTGGCGAAATCTCGTTTCTAAGGGCATGGCCTATTTGCATGGCGCCGAAAGGAAGCCTTTCCCTCGCCATTTCATATAAGCGTCTAAACTCTACGAATATTCCTTGAGCTGCTTCTGGACGCCCATAACCAACAGCATCCGAATAAGGCCCTATAGTTGTTTGGAACATTGTCAAAAAGTATTTTGGCTCGCTGAGGTTTCCACCACAGTCTGGGCATCGAATCCCATATTTTTCAATAGTCTCCTTAATCTCTTTCAAGCCTAGCTTTTCAGCCTCTGACGCACTTAGCTTCGCCGCTTCCTGAAGTAAATGGTCTGCGCGCACCTTCTTTTTGCACTGTAAACATTCAACCATGGGCTCCTTAAAGTTATCCACATGACCTGAAGCCTCGAAAACTTTACTGGGGGCTATGATAGGGCCTTCCATCTCCATAATGCCAAGTTTGTTTGCGAAAAATTCTCTAACCTTGTCTTCAATTTTCTGCTTCAGTTTTGCACCCAAAGCACCGTAAGTGACGAAGCCGCTGACACCTCCGTACATTTCATATGCTTGCCAGAAGAAGCCTCTTCGGCGGGCCAACTCGTTAATTAATGTAAACTTATCTGCTGTTTTCATTTTGTTTTCCACGGGTGTTCTCCTCAGGTTTCGATATAGCTAAAGGCTTTAAGGTTTCCTTAGTAATAAATTTTCAATTTTAAAATGAAAGTTGAAATCTTAAAGTTTAAAGTAGGAGTTTTTCAAGGCATTATTCCACTTCCAAGCGTTTGGCCACTTTCACTTTTTGAATTTTTCCTAACTCGTCTACTTGGAATTCGAGGAGTGCACGGTCTGTCGCGTTTTTCTTGCTGTTAAACTCTTTTCCACAGCTTCCACATTGAATGTCTGATTCCATCTCCATAACATACCATGAGGCATCTGCATAATGACTTCCACAGTTTGGGCAGCGCAAAACAGAAACATCTAACCAAACCTTCAATTTTCATCTCCTAGTTTATATTAGGCTAGCATAGAGTTTTATAAACCCGCATGCCATAAGAAGACCAAAAAGGTGGCGCGAGTTGACGAAGATAAAAGTTGCCATAGTAGGTGTTGGAAACTGTGCATCAGCCCTCATTCAAGGCATCCAATACTATATTAAATTTGAAAACGATAAAGAATGCAGTGGCCTGCGTAACCTATTCCTAGGAGGCTTCCATCCAAAAGACGTTCAAATTGTGGCAGCCTTTGACATTGACGGCAGAAAAGTTGGAAAAGACTTGTCTGAAGCCATTTTTGCGCCGCCAAACGATGCCCCAAAAATTTTGGATTTACCGCCACAAGGCGTGACTGTGCATAAAGGTCCAGTGTTGGATGGTGTTGGCGAATATACAAAGCGTATTGTGCAGTTAAGCGATTTACCAGAGGTTAACGTTGCAGAGGTTTTGAAAGAAAGCGGCGCAGAAATTGTGCTTGATCTGCTTCCAAGCGGAGCTGTGAAGGCTTCTGAATGGTATGCAAGCCAGTCATTAAAGGCTGGCTGTGCCTTCATAAACGCAACGCCTGTTTTTATGGCCGCCAATCCCGCTTGGGCTAAACGTTTTGAAGAGGCTGGACTGCCAATTGTTGGAGACGACTTGATTGACCAGGTTGGGGCTACCACTTTGCACAAGACTTTGCTTCAGCTTTTGTCTGAGCGCGGTGTGCGCATCACTGAAACCTATCAGCTTGATGTTGGCGGAGGCGCAGAATCCCTTGACACGTTGGAGCGAACCCGTGAAGTTAAGCGAACAGTTAAAACAGAGTCTGTGAAGGCCGCACTGCCCTACGAAGCCCAAGTGGTTGCTGGTTCAACGGATTATGTGGATTTTCTTCAGAACAGAAGAGACAGCTTCTTCTGGATTAGAGGATGGTACTTCTGTGGAGCGCCTATGCAAATAGACCTGCGCCTTTCAACAGTAGACGCGCCGAACGCTGGTTCCGTGTTGTTGGATGTGATAAGGGCGGTTAAAATAGCCTTAAACCGAAAATTAAGCGGAGCAATCCTCCCCATATGTGCTTACGCCTTTAAGCATCCTCCACAACTATTGCCCTTGGAAAAAGCTGAAGAACTTTTCAAGGAATTCATTTCTTAAAATCATGGTCAAACATTGGTTTTCGATAAAGCTTGAAGTTCACGCAATATTCTTTCTCGCATTCCAGTCTTCACTATCCTTCTTTTGAGCATGTTTATGGTTTCCACTGGAGTGGGATCTATTCCGCGCAATAAAGCCAGATAAACGCTTGTGAAGTCTCCAATAAGCGTTGTAGACAGCATTTTAGCCAGCCTCCCTTCGCCTCTGCTCCAAACTTCATGAATTTCAGCAATTTTATCTAGCATTAACTCTTTTGTTGCTTCAATTCGGCTTTGAATTTCTTCTGGCTCGTTTTTTTCTCGAAGGATTATTGCTGAAAAGCATTTTGAAAGGCTTTCAGCCCTTTCCCAGCCTACAACTTCGTTGTGGTTTAGCTCTGGGAAAACCTCCCATTTTGAGGGAACTTTACTGTTCTCGTTAAACTGCTGCTTAAAACGTTGAGCAACAGAACGATAAAGCCCAAATCCATATACAACTGGAACCGTTCCGCTGATGTTGGAGGCTAGCATTTTGGAAAAGTTTTCTCTTAAAGGCTTTTGAGGCGCGTTTTCCTCGCAGACCTGCCGCATAACATTAATGGCCTCAGAAATCTCCGCTTCCACCTTTGAAGCCAACCCAAGTTTATCCATAAAAACAAGCGTTGGAATGAAAAGATATGGGAGAGCAGCGCGAGGAGGGATTCCAGACGGAACACTTAAGTGTGGCACTTTCATTTTTTCAGCGAACTCAGTAAGCGTTCCTCCGGAGCTTATACACATAATCACACATTTTCTCTTGAGAGCTTCAAGAAAAATGCTAAGGGTTTCTTCTGTCTCTCCAGAATAGCTTACTATCAATGCGAGAGTTTTTTCGTCAGCATATGCCGGAAGAGAGTAATCCCTACAAACTTCTAATGGAATTTTAAGCGTGCCCCGCGCCCAGTCTTTTAGGAGTTCACCACCTATGGCGGAACCACCCATACCCGCCACGATGATCGCTTTTGGTTTCGGATAGCTAACCGTAACAGTTTTGGCCATTTTAAACGCGTTTTCATAGTGTTTTGCGGCTTCAACGCAGAAAGAAAGCATATTGCTCCTATCTATTTTCCTAATCGCGTTTAAGTCGTCTAGAATTGTTGTTTTAGGCAATTTTACTCATCTGATCTAAGTTATTTGCTGTTGTGCTTTTAGCTTTTAAGCTAGAGACTGGTTAATACTTAATGTTTAATGGTGGAGTTTATGCGTAGAAAGAGGGTTTCAATAGCTATTCCAGCATCAGTTGTTTCTGACACTCCCCATTTACGAGAGAAAACTTCTAAAATAGGCGTGATAGGGCGTGCTGCTGCTATTTTTGGAGTTGAAGAAATAATAATCTACAAGGACGAGCTGAAAACGGGTCAGAAGGCTGAGATGGATTTAATTGCCACTTTGCTCAGTTACATGGAGACCCCGCAATATCTGCGGAAAAGACTTTTCAGGTTAAGGCCTAAATTGCGTTATGCTGGCATTCTCCCACCGTTAAGAACGCCGCACCATCCCTTAGACAAAAAAACGACGGATCTGAAATTGGGCGCGTACCGTGAAGGCGTTACCATCGCAAAGACAAGGGAAGGCACACTTGTAGACATAGGCGTTGAAAAACCCGCATTAATCCCAGAAGCACAGTTTCCCGTAGGGAAGAGGGTGACGGTGAAAATTACAGATATCGATAAACGGGTTATGGCGAGCTTGGCAAACCGCCAAGAAATTCCATGTTATTGGGGCTACAAGGTAACATTTTGGGAAAACTCTTTTGGAAAACTCATAAAAGAGACGCGGTTCGCCTTAAAAATTGCCACATCAAAGTATGGCGCTCCCTTTAAGGATATTGAGGGAAAGATTGCTGAAAAATGGAATGAAGCGGAGGCGATTCTGATGCTTTTTGGAGCACCCACAAAGGGGCTTTATGAAATAGCCAAGAACGAGCGCCTAAACCTAGACGAAATTGTGGACTTTGTCGTTAACACTATTCCAGAGCAGATGACTGAAACTGTGCGGACAGAAGAGGCACTAATGGCATCTTTGGCGGTTTTCAACTGTGTTTTAGGCTTTAAGGTTTAAATGTGTGTTTTTCTTATGTGCGTTTATGTATTTCGACATTGCCATGCCCCTAACGCTTTTCGCAGTTACTGTAATCGCTATGTTTTTGAATGGGAAAGTTGAAGGAAAGCTGAAAACCACTTTTGAAGAGAGGGAATTCGGCGTTCGCGACGTAATCATACTTGTGGCCGCGATAAGTGTGACGGTCTCGGTTGTAGTGCTTATCCCCCAAATTGCCATTGTAGCAATATTTCTTTTCGCCTATTCCATGCTCCTATTCATGTTCACTTATATTTTCTCAGATTTTAAAAAGGCTGATGCCCAACTTTTCTGCACAGTCTTCTTAATAATCACCTTTTTAGCGGCTACGGCTAGCCTCTTTAACCTAGCCTCATTAAGCGGCATAGCTACTTATGGCGCCTTAGCCTTTTACTGCTTGTGCGGTTTTTCTTTCATAACTTTGCTTTACGAAGAAGGAAGAGGAAACACAAAGGAACGGTGGTATTTGGCAGTTTTGCCGCCAGCACTCTTCATAATTCTTTACACATTTTATGGTAACACCACACTTTGGTTTCCATACTTGCTAAATTTATATGGCGCGGTATTCGCCATTTTAATTATTCTTTACCTTGGAAGCCTCTTCACATGGAGAACAACGCTGATTTTTGCTGGCCTTCTAACTGCAGTAGACATCTTCCTTGTTCTGGTAACTAGAACTATGGTTTCTGCCGCCACCCACGTCTCCGAGCTGCGGCTTCCAGTGCTAATCACTTTGCCTACTGTTCCGCAAATCGCAACTCCATGGGGGGTCCTCTACATGTCTCTTGGTTTGGGAGACTTCTTTTTCGCAGGGCTCATAGCCGTACAGACCCTTAAAAAATTTGGCAAAAACCCTGCAGTGTTTTCAGCTGCAACCATGGCGGTATCCTTCTTCATTTTTGAAACGTTAATACTAAACTTTGAATTTAGGGCTTTTCCGGGGACGTTGATGATTATTTGTGGGTGGTTGCCAATAGTAGCCTATAAAATTTTGAAAGGGAAAAACGCAGTGCACCAGCAAACCGAAACCTTATAGCTCTTCTTCCGAAATTACCTCAATTCCATTTTCTTTCAGCAATGCAGCGGTAATTCCATAACCTTTGGCTGCCCCGCCGGAAAATGTTTCATCACTAATTCTTCCACAACCGCATGATGGGCTTCCCTGCTTCAAAATTGCCTTCCTAATGCCAAACAATTTTGCCAGTTCTAAAACTTGTTTTGCTCCCCGCACAAAGTTTTCAGTAACATCCCTTCCGGACTTTGTAACCGCACGGCCGCCTTTAAGCACTGCTGGCTCTCTCGGCGTAGGCAAACCGCCCAGCTGTTCCGGACAAACAGGAATAAGAATTTCTGCCTTCAGCAAAGCGATTACTTTTTCGTTGAGAGCGCTTTCACCATCATATCTGCATTTTACTCCTAAGAGGCAGGCGCTGCAAAGCTTCATGGTATTTGATAATTCAAGCTGTGCTTAAATCTGTTTTTACATGTTCTAAAGCTTGTTTCATAGTAAACGTGTTTAAGCTAAATGGTTTTAGCCGAAAAGCGCTCCTAATCCTTCAAGGGCTGCTTCTTCTCTTGCCTTTTCCTCTTCTTCTTTCTTCTTCTTTTCTTCCTCTTTCGGTTTGGCTTCTGCTGCTGGAGCAGCTGCCGCCACTGGAGCTGCTGGTGCAGCCATTGCTGTTGGAGCTGACTTAATGGCTTCGTCTATGTTAACTTCGGCTAGAGAAGCCACTAAGGCTTTGACTCGTACAGCGTCAACATTTATTCCTGCTGCTGTCAAAACTTGTGTTAGGTTTTCTTCGTTTATTTCTTTTCCAGCCTTGTGGAGGAGCATCGCAGCGTAAATGTATTCCATACCTTTTTCACCTCTATTTTCTAATATTTTAACCTTTTTCAAATTGTTTAATCTTCTCTTCCAAACTAGATAATCTGCTACTTAAACTTAACATTTCAGTGTGCGCTTTTACTATGAGATCCCTTATTGTTTCTTTGCTTGGTATGGCCGCGCCTAAGGCTAGAGCATATGCCTCTTGGTGGGCGATTTGAACTAAAACAGTTATGTTTTCTCTTGCTGGGTAAGCCACGCCAACTGAAAGCTTGAAAGCCTCTACTTGAGCGTTCTCAATCTGCCTTTTTGTCTCGTTTAAGTCTATTTTTAGCTGGTCTCCCTCTATTATCAAGCCTTCGTCGCACACAACCCTCATTATAAGCCCAGCTTCGACAGGTTTTATTCCAAGCTTTGATAGGACACTTGCAAGTCTTTCTGAAATAACATCGCCTTTTCTCGCAACCAATGTGTCTTTGGTTATCCAGACACTTCCAGCCTCAATTCTCGTTGGCAAACCTACAGCGTTTAGCTGGCTGATTATTGGTCCCGGAGGCTGTCCAGTGTTTCCAGCTGGGACAATTACATCAAAAGATGCTGTGTCGCCAGCCTTAGCCGTCATTAGCACTTTGCCCTTTTCAAGGAGCCACGCCAGTTTGAAGGGGTTTAGGTTTGTGAAGAGAAAGACATTTGAGCCTGTTAGATACTTCTCCAATTTTTTAGGGTCAAGTTTTTCCCGGCAGTTTTCAATAGCCCTTTTCATTAAGGTATTTTTTATAACGCGCATGTAAACGTCTGCCGCCAACTTCTTCTTAAATTCTTGAAGCTGTGAAGCTCTGACTTTTTGAAGGCTTGCGATGCCCAACACTTTATATTGCCTTAGAAGGCTTGTTATGTCTTCAACTTCGCTGATTTTTTCTTTTAAAATCTGTTGGGACGGCAGACGCTTTCCCTCTCTTTATGGCCTGATTTTTACTGGAGCACCCATGGTTGTTTTTATACAGACCAATTTAATGTTTTTCATTCCTCTTTTCAATTTTCCTTCAAGAACCCTTAAAACAGCTTGTATGTTTTCTGTTATTTCTTCTTCCTTCATGCTTTCTGTTCCAACACGGCACTGGATTATGGGTTGGTTCCGCATTTTTATAACAACTGTTTTGCGGTACTTGTTTAACAAGCTTTCAATGTCTGCTGTAGGGGGAACGGGAACAGGCATTTTCCCCCGCGGTCCAAGGATGGCTCCTAAAATTTTGCCTACAAGAGGCATTAGGGGGGCCTCTGCCACGAAAAAGTCATATTCGTCAGCTATTTTCCTCAGCTCTTTTTTCTTGCCTGCCAAGCCTTCAAGCTCAGCTCTATCAATGACAAGGTCAGCGTTAGCCTTTTTCGCCTTAAGTGCCAATTCTCCTGTGGCGATTACGCATATTTTGTTTGTCTTTTCAGGTGGGGGGTATGGCAACTCTATGTTTTCTTGAAGTCTTCCTTCTGGAGATTTCATGTCTATGTCTTGTAAGTTTAATATAAGCTCAACTGACTGGGTGAATTTTTTCTTTTCGGATTTTTCTTTCGCTTCTTTAACTGCGGCTAATATGGTTTTTTGTTCTATTGGCATTTTGGGCCCCGTGCCATTGATGGATTAGGAAGCCATTATAAAAATGTTCTCTTACGCTTCACTTGTGGCGAATATTTTGTCGTACTTTCCTTCGTCGATTTCCCTAATAATTTCTCTGGGATCTTTCCCTTCAACCGTGACTCCCATGCTTACGCATGTTCCCAGAATCTCTTTAGTCGCTGACTTCAATGTTTTTGAAAGCAGTTCTGGCCGTTTAATTTTTGATATGCGAATAAGTTGTTCCATGGAGAGGTTGCCAACTTTTTGCGTGTTTGGAGCTCCCGAACCTTTCTCGATTTTTAGTTCACTTACGATTAGAGCGGATGTTGTTGGAGTTCCAACGATAACTTCAAACTCTTTAGTTTCAGGTTTGACGACAACCTTCACTGGAACCTTCATTCCAGCATAATCTTTCGTAAGCTCATTTATCTTATTTACAACTGCCAGAACATTTAAGCCTAAAGGTCCTAAAGCAGGCCCTAAAGGCGGACCTGCTGTTGCTTGTCCCCCGCTGACTAGTAATTCCACAACTTTTTTCTCGCTCATTGGATACCACCACCTTCGCTTTTTGCTTTCTCCACAAGCTTAACATAATCTGAGTGAACAGTTATGGGCAAAGTGAAAGTGGCTTCAAGAAGTTCTAAGGTAACCTCCTCCTTAGTCTTATCAATGCGTGTTATTTTTGCCCGCATTCCCTTGAATGGTCCGCCAGTGACCTCAACTATGTCGTTGTCGCTTAGTTCTTCAATGACTGGTTTTCTAACAATGTACTTTTCGATCTCGGAGAAGTTGACGAAGTCTGGAACCCTTGACCTTACATGCTTTATGCCTGCTATGGCTTGCTCCACAAAGTGGGGGCCTTCAGCCTCCATGAAGATGTACCCCCTTAAAGTGTCTGGTACAAGTATGGCCTTAACAGGTATCTTGTTCATCTCTACCCTCGACGCGACAAGCTTAGCCACGTTTCTTTCTTGTCCTGTTGTGATTCTCACAGCGAAAATTTTTGTTGCTCGTTTCTCCAAAGTTTTTCCCTCTGGTCTAGTAGGGTATTGCGCTGGTGAGCATCTTTATTACGAAACCTACAAGTCCAACGGCGCCTATGCCTAAAAAGCATATTTTTATTGATAGCCAAAGCTCGCTTTTCCCAGGTTTAACCGTCAGCTTCAAAGTTCTTGCGCATTGCGATAGGAATGACCTTATGCCCATTTCTCATCTACCAGCAAATTGTGTTCTGATAGATAAACACGCATTTCTATTAACTTTTCTATTTCAGTGATTAACGGTATAAATGCCTTTATGTTAAGCTTTTTGGAATTGAAGGCCGATTTTTCTAAGCATCTCGATGATTTTTAGCTTGTATTCGCCCTTTATCCCCTTCCAGTCTAGAACTGCAAGTTCAACCTTTTCAAGCGTCTTTTCAATGCATTGCCTTAAAACATCTTCATCAAGTTTGGGAATGGCATATTTTGGAATCATATGGCCAAAAGCCATGGTGTTTTCCAACGCCATCCTAGTGAACTGCGCATTGTAGTGAGGCCCGCCGATGCCAAGAACTGCTTTCGCTTGTTGCCTTTCAAAACTTGAAACGGCTTCCATTGCAGCGTGAGCAACCACTTCTGCTGCTTCCAAATCATCCCACTGTTTCGGCGAACTTCCTAATTCAACAAACATTGCGGGCACATCCAAGGAAGGACCGTGATGAGTACATTCATATGAAACCTCATATTTCAGTTGCCTTTCCTTAACAAGGTTCGCCATTTTTTTCAAAGCGTTTTTCATAGCGTTTGCTGGGGAAACCGAAATTTTTCTTGGGAGTCCGCCCAAATCTGCATCTCCAAGGTTTCCTGGAGTGTGCACTGAAAGCGTTGGGGTTCCGCTAATGCTGCTGTGTCTTGAGATGAAAACTACAAGCTCAAGTGACTGCGAAAACTCTGTTATGTTTTGTGCATAAACCAGTTCTTCATTTAGTATGACAAGCTTGACTTCTTTGCTGTTGACTTCAGCCTTGTAAATGGGGGCTTCATGAAACTTTTCTTTTGCGAGGCTAAATGGATAATGGTTTAGAATTTGTTTTGTAATGTTTATGCTTGCCAAGTCTTTTGTTGAAGCAACGAGCAGAATCATCGCATTTTCCCAATTGCAAGATGCGCCTTCCTTAGAAAAAGGTTTCCATAAAACTTATAATCGCTGAAATAGTGAAGCTTAATGTTTAGAATGGTGGAAGAATGCATTTAATTAATTTTAAGAATTTGTCTGGCCAGCAGCTTATGGATATAATTGATGAGGCTATTGAGGTTAAGAAAAATCCTGAAAAATATAAGGCGGCTTTGGAAGGCAAGTCTTTGGCTATGATATTCCAGAAAACATCCACGAGGACAAGGGTTTCCTTTGAAGTTGCCATGACTCAGTTGGGGGGACACGCGCTCTACATTGACTGGAGGACGACAAACTTTACCATAGCCGACGTCTATGATGAGACGCAGTATTTGTCGCGGAATGTAGACTGCATCATGGCTAGGCTTCTGCGAAACGCCGATTTGCAAGTTATGGCTAATGCTTCACGGGTTCCAGTAATTAACGGGTGCGATGAAAAATATCATCCAAGCCAAGCCATAGCCGACCTAATGACTATGAAGGAGAAGAAGGGTAAACTGAAAGGCTTAAAACTTGTTTATGTAGGCATTCACAACAACGTCTGCAACTCGCTGATTGAGGGATGCACAAAAACAGGAGTAAAAATAACCACAGTTACGCCCATATTTAATGAACCTTCAAGAGATAATGAACTGCTGAAAAGCGCTGAGAAAAGCGGCTTATGGAAAACCAGTTTAGACGTGGAGGAAGCTGTTAAAGACGCGGATTTCGTTTACACAGACACGTGGATTGACATGGAATTCTTCTCAGATCCAAAATTCTCTGCTGAAAAGGAGAAACGCCTCAAAATCATGATGCCATACCAGATAAACAAGAAACTTCTGGGGAAAAGCAACGCCTACATAATGCATGACATGCCAATCCACAGGGGATACGAAATAAGCGCTGACATCATTGAAAGCCCCAATTCAGTAATATATGAGCAGAGTGAAAATCGCCTATACTCAGCTAAAGCCATACTGCTTAAACTTCTTGAAAAATTCTAGGAAAACTCCATTTAAGACGAAATTTCCATGCAAGTTTTTGATTTCCTTAAAGCTGAAAAATTGGAGCAGAGCTCTTGGTTTCTATATGTCTGATGCAACATGAAGCAAATTAAAGAATATGGATTTTCCCGCTTTCTTAAAGCTAAAGAAAGTGGTTAGATAAAAGAAAAGAGGATTTAAGTACTGTGATGAGTGCAAACTGTGGCCTTGTGAGCTAGTAAAAAGAGGGGTTCCTATTCCAATAGATTTGCAGACGTTTAAGGATTTTATGGCAAAATTCTAAGAGAAATGACTTTGATAATCTCTAAAAATTTCCGTAAAAATACTGAAAAGTGTAGCAGGTTAATTTTATGGATCTTCATAGTCAAGTTTTGGACAGCAAAAAATTTATAAGTGAAAATTTTTCGGGAAAAATTCAGAGGATAGAAACTATATGCTTTGTCTCCTCAACGTAATGTTGTGTAAACTAGGTTTACGAGGTTCGACGATAATGGTGGGTGTTTGCCATGGGCATCCACATTATCGCCGAATTTCATGGGGTGGATCCCCGAAAGATTGCCAGGGTGGAAGAGCTTCGGGTAGTTTTGGATAGGGTTGTTGCTAAATCTGGATTGCATGTTGTTTCTTCAAGTTTTCACCAGTTTGAACCTCAAGGGGTTTCCGTAATCTATCTTCTAACCGAATCCCATCTGAGCGTCCACACATGGCCTGAATATGGTTACATGGCTTTGGACATTTTTACTTGCGGGGATGATGGTTCGGCTTTGAAGGCTTTTCAGCTGATGTTGAAGGAGTTTCAACCCAAAAACGTAAAGAAAAGGGTGATTAGGAGGGAAATCCTTGGAAAGGGTGAAAGCTAAAATCCTTCATGAAATTGCAGTTTCAAAGAAAACCATTTGGGAGCTCCTTGAAAAGGTTAATTGCCCCCTTAAAGACTTTGTTACAGTCTTAAGGGAACTTAATGAAAAAGGCCTTCTTGCTGCTGGTGAAAATGGTTTTTACCTAACGGAGAAGGGCAAAAGCGAAGTTAACCCTAAAAGCTTAGATTTTGAGGTGGAAATCTGCTCCAAATGCCTTGGTAAACACTTTGTCCCGAAGGGAAAATTCAAGGAAATTCTTAAAGAGTTTAGGCGCATAACTGCCAAAAGGCCTAGTCCAACTCTCGAGTTTTTCCAAGGCTACATGCTTGAACGAGACGTGATTGCAAGAGTTGCTCTAATGCATAATTATGGCGATTTGGATGGCAAAAGCATTGTTTTAATAGGCGACGACGACTTGCTAAGCGTTGCTTTAGCCATAACGGGGCTTACTTCGCGCATTACTGTTTTAGATATTGACGAAAGATTAGGCAACTTCATAAAAAACGTCAACAAAGATTATGGCTTCAACATTGAATATGTTAATTACAATGTTGCTGACCCGCTACCCAAAGATCTTCGCGACACGTTTGACGTTTTCTCTTCAGAACCCCTCGAAACATTGTCCGGTTTAAGGGCGTTTATAACACGAGGCGTAGCCTGCCTAAAGGAAAACGGCGCTGGATATTTTGGTTTAACCTTATATGAGGCATCGCTAAAGAAATGGCTGGCGGTGCAGAAACTCCTATCAAGAATGAACTGTGTAGTCACAGACATTATCCAAGGATTCTCAGCTTACCCAATGGATTACAGCACTGCAAACTATGAAACGTTTGCGCATAGCTTGGGTTTTACGGTTAGCAAAAACCCGGGCATAAACTGGTATAAATCCGCCCTATTCAGGTTTGAAACGCTTGGCAAGGCAACGCTTCACTTGGACCCTGACAAGAAGTTAAGAATAAGATTCATAGATCCACATGAAGACTTAACCCATCCAAAGTTACACCCTGAAATTCTAAAGAAACTGAACGCTAGATAGGCGCCTAAATAGCCGCATTCAACCGCACTTTTGGATAGTGATTATATGCCACTAAATAAAGCGAAACTGTCAGAAACTATTCTTGCAAACTTGAAAATTCGGCAGGCCAATGAAGAGGATTTGCATCAAATTGTCAGGCTGTCAGAGAAGCTTGGAAAGGATGAAAGCGCCATGGACTCTATGATATCGCCTCTGCCCAGCGAGTTCCAAAGCCCAAACTGGATTCTTAAGAACATCAAGGGTGAAAACACCATTATTTTTGTCGCCGAAGTTGAAGGTAAAATTGTTGGCTACTCGCTGGGCTGGGTTAGTCAACCTTGGGCTTACAAAGGGAAAAGGGGATATATCTGTGACTGTTTCGTCGAAAAATCATATAGAAGACATGGTATAGGCAAAGCCCTTATTGAGACTACGCTTAACTGGTTCATCAAAAAGGGCGTAGAATGCGTAGAAGCTGATGTCTACTCAGCTAATATTCCATCTTTAAGGTTATTCAAAAAATTAGGTTTTGAAGAAGTGTTCAAGAGGCTACGCTTAACGGTGAAAAAGCCTTAACGCCTTATTTCAGTATCATATCCACAAACTTTTCAGGCTTAAACTCCTCTAAATCGTCATAATTCTGCCCAGTTCCAACAAACAAAATAGGTTTGCCAGTAACATAAGTTACGCTTAGGGCTGAGCCGCCCTTGACATCAGCGTCAACTTTAGTCAGTATTGTGGCGTCTATGCCTACGCTTTTGTGAAACTCTTCGGCCTGCATTACTGCGTCGTTTCCAGTTAAAGAGTCAACCGTTAAGACTGTCAAATCAGGGTTTACTATGCGCTTAATCTTTGCAAGCTCGTTCATCAAGTTTCTGTTTGTCTGCATTCTCCCTGCGGTGTCTATCAAAACAGCGTGTATTCCATGGGCCTTTGCATGGTTTATGGCGTCGTAGGCCACTGCTGCGGGATCTGCGCCATACTTGTGCCTTATCATTCGCACGCCCAAGCACTTGGCATGCGTTTCTAACTGTTCAATGGAGCCTGCCCGGTAAGTGTCGCTGCATGCAAGCACAACCGTATAGCCCTTGCTATTTAGGAGTCTGGCGACTTTGGCTATTGTCGTCGTCTTTCCAGTGCCGTTTATCCCGACAAAAACTATCACGAAGGGTTCATTCTTTTTCCGCTTTTCTTCCACAGCCTTAAAAAAGTCTATTTTGTTGTTTGTAAGCATAACCTCCAAAAGTACTTCGCGAAGGCTTTTCTCCACAATTTTCCTTCGGTCTTCAAGCCTTTTAACTTGAACTCCATTTAGGCGTTTTTCCATTTCATCGCATATACGCTCTGCCACTGGGACGGCAACATCATTCTCTATGAGGTTTAGCTTAAATTCCGAGAGTATCGGGCGGAGGTTTTCAGGTTTAAGTTCCGTAGTTGCAATTTTGTTTACTAGGCTGCTTAAACCAGATTTCAGCTTCTCAAACATTCTTAGGAGGATTCTCCTTTCTAAACTCGGCTGCTAATTCCTCAAATCTCTCTCTATCTTCATTGATTCTTTCTACAATTTGTGAGAACTGCTGTTGAAGCGAGACTCTAGTTTTTCCCAACTCCTCAAGCCTTTTATTGATTATTTCCTTTGCTTCTCCTAAGGTTTTTTCAACGGAAACACCGGCTCCTATTCCAACAGTAACCTTGTCTGGGGTTTCAAGTTTCGCCTTTATGTAGGAGCCGCCTCCTATTGGGACGAGAAGTTCTGCGTTTTCCTTCTGTTTTTCAAGTCCTTCCAAAGTCATGCTTGCATAGGTTAAGTCCGCAATCATCGTGTTCACCATGTTTATTCTTGAGCTGAGAGTTTCTGCTGTTTGCTCTAGGATGCGCAGTTCTACGCTTATTCGTCTAAGTTCCTCTTCAACTTTTTCCGCCAATTTTCTCTTCTCCGGCTATTAATTTCCTTATCAAGGGATTCTCAATTTCTTGAAGGGGAATTTCTTCAACTTTGCCTATTTTTATGTGAAACCTTTTGACACGGTGTCTGCTGCCCAGTTCTTTGTAGACCTTTTCTACTGCTTGCTCGGGTTTTAACGCTATAACCTCTTTTCCGAAGTGCGTTTTAAGGTTTGGTTTTCGAATTTCTCCAGTAACTCTGAAAACTTTCAATTCACCCATCTTCCTCAACTACACCCAAAGCATGTCCAATTATAAACATTTCTGGACCAGTTGTCAAAGAACCAGCAACAGCTGCGTGGCTATTACAGATTAATCCTGTCCCAACGTAGGGTATTCCACAGTTAACCGTGCAGACATCAACTGGAACTTTCAGAACATCCTCTAAAACTCTGCGTTCAGAATCCCTTAACAGCGGATGCGCTAAAACTCCCTTGTTTGTTGCAACCGCCAAAGAACCCACATATGGCAGCTGCGCAATTTCGCCTGGAACAGCCTCAACGCCTAACGTATCAGAAATTTTCTTAATTTCAGACGCTTTAAGTCTTGGGTCCACAACCGCGCCATAATCGTTTGCCAAAACCATGTTTCCATATGCTGTTTTCCTAGTTTCCATTATGGTTATGTTTCCGTCGAAGGTGGATTTTATGGCTTCAACTTCTTCCTCTCTTACAAAGTGAGGGAGCAAAATTCCATTAGAGTTTGCACATGCAAGGGCGCCAACAAGAATTGAACCGCCTATGGTCGTGTGTATAAGCCTAACTTTCAGCCAACTCCCCATCCTTTCAGCCTTTTTTACGGCGACAAACTTCGGGATTATCAGCATTTTTTCAGTAGCTAAAGAATACACCCCTATACTTGCACTTCCAAAAAGACTTGCGAGGTAGACCGCCAAACTCAGTCTCCTTCAGCCAAATAAACCGTAACGTTGCCATCCTTATCTTTTGTGGCTCTTATGCGGATTTTCCGCGGAGGCTTCTCTATGCCTCTGCTCCAAACTTTTTCGTTAACTTCGTTGCTTATAATGAGTCTTTTAGTTTCGCTTTCCTCCTCTTCTGCGCCTTCTCTTCGGGCTTCCAGTTTCATATGCCTCTTCACAAAATCCTTTATTATCCTCATCGCTTTGGGAGCCCTCTTATTTGGCGGCATAAGCCAAGCTTTGCCTAAAGAAATAGTGTAAAATCTTTCCTCAACAATTTCCTCTTCAACCTCTTCTTTTGGCTTAGGCTTGGCTTCTTCAGCTTCTTCCTCCAACGTCTCTTCTTCTGTTTCTGCTTCTGCCTCTTCTGCTTCTAAAGGTTCTTCTTCAGCCTTTTCAACATCTTCCGCTTGCTCGTGTGCTTCTTCAGTTTTTGCCTCATTTGTTTCGGTTTCCATTTGTTTCACCTTAAGCTTTTATTTTCCGCGTCCTCCATTGTCTCCTTTTAGGGTGTGTTCTAAATTTTCCAGCTGTTTTGGCTATAACCCATGTTGGAACAGCCTTTTTCTGTTTTCCAGCCTTTGCCAGTCTTCTCTTCTTAGCTGTAGGTTTATTTCGAGCCAATTTCAAATCCTTCTTATTTTTGTTTCACGCTTTTGAGATTGAAGCTGAATCAATATTTGTTTAAGCTGCCAATCCGTTAAGGGTATTGGTAATTTTCCATTCTGGGCAAGCTGGATAAGCTGCAACTCAAGCTGGGCTGTGAACTCAGGCTTAACCAGTTTTAGGTTTGAAAGTCTCTGTCTGGCTTCAGGTGTCAATATGCTTTTCAGTATAGCTTGCTTTTGCATTTCTATTTGTTGTTCCATCTGAGCTTTTTGTTGTTCTTCGGCTATTCTCCGCTGCAAGGCCAAAAGTTTTCTTTGACGCAGTTCTTCAAGTTCTTCCTCGGACATTTCACGCACCCATTTGGTATTTCTCAAGTTCCGGATTTTCTTTCAGCAAGTCTTTCTTAACTTCTTCAGCTATCTCCTCCAGAAGCTTTCTTCCTTCCTTTGTTATCCTTCTTCCTTTATTCTGAAACTTTTCGATCAACCCCGCGGCTTCAAGCTGTTGCAAGGCCTTTCTTATTATTGCTCCACCAGCCTTTACAGCGTGTTCCGGTCTAACTCCATAGTCCTTTCTCCCTCCGTATTCGGCTCGCAGTCTTTCTATGCCTAATGGTCCATGAACGTAAATCTTTCTAAGCAGTGAAGCACAGCGAACATACCACCAATCAGGGTTTTCAGGAAGCTTTTGAACATGAGCACCTGTTTTTGCAACGCTTGCCCATGGAGGCGGCGCCACTTCATCCACATTTTCCTTTAGGTAGTTGGCTAGTTTTTGAAGGAACTCATGCACCGGAACATCATTTGGGGTTGGCAACTTTCTTCTTTCCTCTTGTTTTCTTTCAGTAATTCACCAAGCCCAATATAAAGGCTTTCACTTTTTTAAGCCTCTTTGTCGACGTTTATAAAGCATAAAAGTATGTCCCCTAACTTCAACCAGAGCTGCCTCTGTCTGCCTAGCAACAGTGGACGCTATCTCGCTGGCTTTGCCTTCGCCGAGGGCGCTTTTCAAAATTTTAATTTTTACAACTTCTCTCTTCTCCAGCTGCTTCTCAACCTCTTTCAATAATTCTTGCGAAACTTGCTTTTTGCCAACCCAAACTGTAGGGCTTTCTTCACTTAATTCCCTCTTAATGCGACGTTTCATCCCAGCCGTAAGCTTACTCAAAAGCTTTTCACCTCTTCCTCTCCAATGGTATTCGCATGGGTTTGCCGCATTTAAAACATGTAACTACTACGTGAGGCTCTCTTCGCTGTTTTATGCGAACGCGGCAGCTCACACCTGGTAAAATGAAGCTTTTACAGTGACGACAAACCTGGCGCCTATACTCTTTTGGCAGGCGAATTTTGGCTGCCATGGCTATCCTGCGGGCTATATCAACATAACGCTGAGCTAAACTGGGGTCTTCATGATAAGTTTCTCTTGCCAAAAGGAAAAGCGTTTGAATACGTTGCCTAGCTATACGCTTGACAGCAACATCCATTTTTTAACAGGACTCCATCCTAAAAAACGCTTTTCTAATTATAAAGTTAGCTCTCAAAACATGAAGAGAAAACGCAGTAACAACAAGACACAATAAAGCAAAATGATGCGAGGGGGGATTTACGCATAAATTTACCAGTAAATTTTAACTTTATAAGAGGGAATAGCTCAGGCTTGGGCTTTTACTTTGCTTATCATTTGCTCTATTCGTTTTATGCTTTCAACTATGTTAACGGTGTAGCGAAAAAACATGAAACGATTTTCAGGGAAATGTTTCCAAGCTATGAGATTCACGCAATAACAAATGGTGTTCACTCATATACCTGGACCTGTGCAACAAGCTTAAAAAATTTAAACCCGTTGGGAGGAGAACAGCTCAGATTAGAGTTATGAGAAGCCGTAGAAGCACACATAACTTAACTTCCAAGTTTTTATCATAATGATCTGAAAGATTTGTTCTTTTAGTCGCTGCTAAACGTATATTTTTGCTGTTACGATTTTAGCTATGGTTCTGCCTTTTTGCATGTCTAGCGTTATCTTCTCAGCTTTTGTTTATGTATGCGCGTTATTGTTCAGTCAGTTTGCGGTCCATCCATAACTGCTATTGCGTATAGGCAAAAGATCTCCTTACAATGCGCGCAAGTTTTTAAATAGTTTTTCTTCTTTTCATGGCTTCTTTAACTCTTTTTTGTGCTATTTCTAATGCGGTTTCCCTTGGAGGAACCTTATTTCTACTAGACTCAGCTAGAATTAACCACGTATTTTTGATGATTCTCTCCTTAATCATTTCAAACATTTTCTCTGGGTTCTCACCTATGTACTCAGCGTAAGAGGATATGACGCCTCCGGCATTTGCCAAAATGTCAGGCATAACAAGGACGCCTCTTTCATGCAGTACTTTTTCCATTTCATATTTCATAGGTATGTTTGCTGCTTCTACAACGATTCTTGCCTGGATTTTGTCAACATTCTTGTCATTTATCACGTCTGGTATGGAGGCTGGAACCAGAATGTCAACTGGCAATTCAAAGATTTCGCCGTGCTTTAAAATTTGTCCAGGTTCATAATTGACGACTGAACCCTTGTCTGCTTTAACTTTTCTCAGCTTTTCATGGTCTAATCCATCGGGGTTGTAAATGCAGCCTTTGCTGTCGCTTACAGCTACAACTCTAACACCGTACTCCGCTAAGTATCTTACCAGCGTAGAACCCACGTTGCCGAAGCCGTCGATAGCTACTTTTGCTTTCGTAAGATCTAGGCCAACATATTCTGAAGCCACGATGATTACGTTTAAAACTCCATAAGCAGTCGAGCCATACTCATGGGGAAGCCCGCATTTTTCACTTGGCCTTACGCACATGCTGGATGGTTTTCCAGTACAAGAGTTCAGTGAGCCATTTGTTAACGCGTAAACTGCCATCTCCTCCTCCCCAGTATTGATGTCGGGAGCCGCCACGTACTGACTAGGCGACAAGGGCTTCAAAGCTATGGCAAAAGCCCTAACTAAACCCAGCTTCTCTTCTTTCGACATCTTTTTTGGATCAGCTATTATGCCTGATTTTGCCCCTCCAAAAGGCAGCTCCGCCAGAGCGCATTTCCAAGTCATAACCCTTGCAAGCCTAAAAACCTCATCAATGTTCACGGTAGGAGTCATTCTTATACCGCCTTTGCCAGGCCCTAGAGCAGTGTTGTCGATAACGAGTATTCCCTTCATTCCGGTTGAGGTGCTATAAACTTGCACGATTTTTTCAGGTCCCCATTCATCAGCAAATCTATCCAAGTCAAACATGCTGTTTACCAGCCATATCACAGCGTTTCGCGTAAAAATTATTCTACCGACGCTCTATTTCTATTTTTGTGGTGGTGATTTTGTCTGAAAAAGAGGAGAAAATAAGAGTGCCTGTGTTGCCAGCTGCCTGCTTTTATCATGATGAAGAAAAATACACTGTGGAAATAGAACTTCCAGGGGCAGATAAAAAGAATATTAGCTTGGAGGTTTCAGATGGTGGATTATGTGTTAAAGCGCCAAGAAACGATGTGGAGTATTTTGTATGCTGGGTTTTCGCTCATGCTGTAAAAACGAAAGATGCAAAGGCGTCTTTTAAAGATGGATTGTTAACAGTGACTGTTCCGTTAGCAAAATCATTAAAAGGAGTGAAAGTTCCAATAGAATAGACTCAAGTACCCATCTTTTTGTGTAAAATGAATTATAAAAGGAGTAAAGGCGAGGAGCGTTTTCACGCAGTTAGGTAATATGATGTTAAAAGTTACTGTATAGCTTTAGAAGCATAACTAAACAAAACTAGAACAAAAAAGGAAACGGAGAGAAAATGCAAAACTCACGCTGTCAAGTAATGATTCCAAAATGGTGTTCGATAATATGGTGGTATACTTGTGGCTGTGCAAGCGAGTGAAACGCTCTTTGAACAACCTCGCTTAGAGATGGGTGAATGTGCATTCCCTCGAGTATAGGCCATGCTGATTGTTCAGGAGTATACATTAGATTAACCACTTCTTGAATCAATATAGATGCATAGGGGCCAATTATATGGGCTCCTAAAATTTTCAAGTTCTTCTTTTCCACGATAACTTTTACAAAGTAGTTTTTGGCGTTCATGGCTATTCCTTTTGCAGTGTCTTCGTATCTTTCTGCTCCTATTAACACATTGTCTTCGCCGTATTTCTCAACGGCTTCTTTCTCTTTCAATCCGACGCTTGCAATTTCGGGATATGCGAAAACGGCATGGGGCACAGCGTGATAGTCTACTTTTACATTCTTTTTCAGTATAGCGTTATAATACACTATTTTTGCCTCATAGTTTGCTTTATGCTTAAATGGATATCTGCCGTTAGCGTCGCCAAGCGCCCAAACATTTTGCTGAGAAGTTTCTAAATATTCGTTGACTATAATCCACCCGTCTTTGTCTATTTTTATTCCTCCTTGTTCTGGATGGAGAATCTCCGTGTTTGGGGCTCTGCCCGCAGCCACAAGTATTTCTTCCGCTGTCACCTCAACTTCTTTTCCGTTTGACCTATTAACTGCTATGAGCCTTTTCTTGTTGCCAGCTATTTTTTCTACTTTTTGCACTTCGTGGTTTGTGATGATCGTCATGTATTTTTGCATTTCCTGTTTAGCCAGCGCTGATACCTCTGGCTCTTCATCTGGCAAAAACTGCTGGTTTCTACCTATTATGGTAACCTTTGAACCCATAGCTGAGAAGAAGTGTCCATATTCGGCGGCTATGTATCCTCCACCAATAATTGCAATGCTCCTTGGTAAGCGCTTCATTTTAAGAACCGTGTCGCTGGTTTCATAGCCTGCTTCTTCCAGTCCATCTACCCGAGGAATTAGGGGCTTGGATCCTGTGCATAGAATTATTTTTTTAGACTTTAAGTTGGTTCCATCCACTTTCAGCGTATAGGGGGCTATAAATTCGGCTTTTGATGGATAATAGTCCACGTTTTTAGATCTGGAGAGTCCCTCTCTAATCATATTTATTTCTGATTGAATATGGGATCGCATTCTCTCCATGACCTTTTCAAAATCAATTTTCTTGATTTCGGAGAATATTCCAAATTCGTGAGCCTTTTCTATAGTTCTTATTAGCTCAGCCGGATACAACAAAATCTTTGAGGGTATACATCCCCTTGTTAGACATATTCCGCCAGGTTCGTCCTTGTCAATAACGGCGATTTTCACTTTTGGATTATCTTGAATTACAGCGTTCACAATCTCCATTGCGGATCCTGTGCCAATTACAATTAAGTCGTATTCTTTTTCTTTCAAGCTCAAAACCTCCATACAAAAACTGTCGGAATGCTTTATATCATATCAATTAATTTTCTGTCTAAAAGGGATATTTATGAGTGTTGATTTAAGAGAGATTTTAGAGAAATACAAAACAGTCGCTATAGTGGGACTTTCAAAGGATCCTTCAAAAGATAGTTACAGAGTTGCTTTGTATTTAAAAAGTCAAGGTTTTCGCATAGTGCCCATCAACCCTTTTGCTAATGAAATTTTAGGCGAAAAAAGTTATAAAAGCCTACTCGACCTGCCTCAGCATGTACAAAAAGGTTTAGAGATCGTTAACGTTTTTAGGCCTTCCCAAGAAGTGCTATCTATAGTTGAGCAAGCTATTAAGTTGAAAAGCGCCTATGGGAGGCCTCATGTGGTTTGGATGCAGCTTGGAATATTCAATGAGGAAGCTGCTAAAAAAGCAGAAAAGGCAGGACTAACGGTTGTGATGGATAAGTGTATTATGCAAGAGCATAAGCGTATATCAATGGCCAAAGTGGATCGATAAGCAACAAATTTAAGGGTCTCTGCTTAAAAATTACTATATCATGAAGAAGATAACCATTCTAGGTTTTGCGGGCAGTTTAAGAAAAGATTCATATAACAAAGCGTTAATTCGCGCTGCAGCTGAGTTATTGCCAAAAGAAGCGGAGCTTGAAATTTTTGATATTGAAGGAATTCCCCTTTACAACCAAGACTTGGAGTATGAAATGCCAGCAAAAGTTAAGGAGTTCAAGGCAAAAATAAGAGCCGTAGACGCAATTCTCGTGGCTACGCCAGAATACAACTATTCAGTTCCTGGAGTGCTTAAGAACGCTATAGACTGGGCTTCTCGACCACCAGGCGACAATTCCTTTGACGGCAAACCAGTAGCAGTCATGAGCGCATCTACTGGAATGCTTGGAGGAGCTCGCGCCCAATACCATCTCAGACAAGTATTTGTAACTTTAAATATGCATCCAATAAACAAGCCTGAGGTCATAGTGCCATTCGCTAAAGAAAAGTTTGATGAAAATGGACAGTTGAAGGACGATGCAACGCGGGCCAGAATTCGGGAACTGCTTGAAAATCTGGTGGCTTGGACTAAAAAATTGAAGACCTAAATTTCAAAAATTTCCAGCTTTAGGCAACGTTTTTAATTTTCTCTTTAACTTTATTATGTTGAGGAGATTGCATGGGAAGCATTTCTCATAGGAAATTGGATTGTTTGGGACTTTATTGTCCGGAGCCTGTTTTCAGGACGAGGATGGAGCTTGATGAGATGAAGGTTGGCGAGGTTCTTGAAGTTTTGGCAGATGATCCTGCTGCAGAAGAAGACATTAGAAGCCTAGTGAAAAATTTGGGACAGGAAATCGTGAGCGTAACTAGAAGTGGAACTCAGGTTCAAATTTTGATTAAAAAAGTTAAATAGGCGGGTAAGGAGGTGAAACGTTGCCGGAAAGGAAAAAGATTTTGTACGTCCAAACGAGCGGAGTTGACACTCCAGAACGCACTTATGCCCCGTTCGTTTTGGCAACTACTGCCACTATGATGGGAATGGAAGCCACCATATATTTTCTAATAAAGGGCGTTACTGTAGTCAAGAAGGGTGAGGCTGAGAAAATAAAGCTCGGCGGTTTTCCATCCTTGAAGGAAGTTATGGATCAAGCGGTTAAGGCTGGAGTTAAACTCATGGTGTGTGAACAGAGTTGCATGTTGCTCGGCATTCCACGGGGCGACTTCACGCCGGAAGCCAAAATAGTAGGCGCTGCCACTCTAAATGATTTAGTCTTAAATGCAGATGCTGTTGTATGCTTCTAGAGGATTAGAAATGTTGACTTCTAAAAAAGTTTATATGGACCATATTGCCGGCAAACCTGTAGATTCCCGCGTTATGGGTGTCATGCTGCCCTTTATTAAGGAATTTTACGGCAACCCCTCCTCGATTCATTCTTTTGGGCATGAGCCAAGAAAGGCTTTGGAGGAAGCGAGAGCCAAAATTGCCAAATTTATAAATGCGGAAAGGGTTGAGTCTATAATTTTCACCTCTGGGGCTACAGAAAGTAACAATATGGCTGTTAAAGGCGTTGCCTATAGAAACATGGACAAGGGAAAACATGTAATAGCTTCAAGCATTGAACATATGTCAGTCATTAACCCGTGTAAACATCTGAAGACTAGGGGTTTTGATGTGACATTTCTGCCAGTCGACAAATATGGTTTAGTCGACCTTGATAGTTTAGAGCGTGAGTTGAAGGAGGAAACAGTTCTCGTTTCCATCCAGTATGCCAACGGTGAAATAGGAACCGTTCAACCAGTAAAGGAGATAAGCCAAATAGTCCACAGAAAAAACGCATATCTGCACGTGGATGCTACCGCCGCGAATGGGCAAGTTCCAATAGACGTTCAAAAAGACGGCATCGACCTTCTCACGCTTTCTTCCAACGACATGTATGGACCTAAAGGGGTTGGAGCCCTTTATATTCGCAGCGGAGTGCGCATTGAACCCATAATTCATGGTGGCGGCCAAGAAAGAGGCTTACGTTCTGGAACAGAAAATGTGCCAAGCATAGTTGGGTTTGGAAAAGCAGCGGAAATAGCCCTTAATGAGATGCAAGCTGAAAGTGAAAGGCTTAGCAAGCTTAGAGACCAACTCATTAAGGGCTTGCTGGAATCTATACCCTACGCCTTCTTGAATGGACACCCAACAAACCGCTTGCCAGACAACGCCGCAATGAGGTTCAACTTCATAGAAGGTGAATCCATCCTCCTAAGCCTTGACATGATGGGAGTTGCAGCCTCATCCGGCTCTGCTTGCACCGCAAAAACTTTGGAGCCTTCTCACGTGCTGCTCGCCACTGGACTGAAGCATGAAGAAGCCCACGGTTCAGTGCTATTCACCCTTGGAAGGCAAAACACAGAAGACGAAGTAGACTATGTTGTTCAAATAATGCCAGATATCGTGAAAAGGTTAAGAGCCATGTCTCCCTTAACACCTAAGGAGTTGCTGAGTTAATGTATAGCGAAAAAGTGATGGAGCATTTCAGAAACCCCAGAAATATGGGGGAAATTCAAGACGCTGACGGCGTTGGCACAGTCGGAAACCCTGTTTGCGGAGACATGATGACAATATACATAAAAGTTAAAGATAACCGCATAGAGGACATAAAATTTAAAACCTTCGGCTGCGGCGCCGCAGTCGCCACAAGCAGCATGATAACTGAATTGGCAAAAGGAAAAACCTTAGAAGAAGCGTTAAAAATAACAAGGAAGGATGTGGCCGACGCCTTAGAAGGGCTTCCGCCTGTAAAGATGCACTGCTCAAACCTAGCAGCAGACGCACTAAAAGCCGCAATCGAAGACTATTACAAAAAACAAAAAGGAAAGGTGGAAAACAAATGAAAAAAGAGTTTATTAGATGCGAATTCTGCAGCATACCAATTCCGTTAGAGCCATGCCAGTTAGCAGCTTACCACACTATTATCAACGGAAAAGAGTACATTTTCTGCTGTCAAAAATGCGCTGAAAGATACCGGCAAAAGAGAAAAGAGGAAACCAAGTAGGTTACATATAGAGCAGAGAAGAACATGGAATTCGGTGAAAGTTACAGCGGCAGAACTGCTGTGTAAAAATTTAAGTACATTATGAATCCGAGAATAAGCGCTATCAGCCAAAGAACAAGAGTAATTTGCATTGCAACCTTCTTTCTATAACACGCTTGTGTTGATGGACTTAAATGCCAAGCAGCAACAATCCATATGCCTAAGAGCCAAGCCAAAAGTCCTGTGATTCCATGGAGAATTGATATTACAGATATGGGCTTTGCAAAATTTTCTAATATATATGGTGTTAAGCCCGAGGAAAAAGAAGGCATCATGACTGTCAATATGGTTATTGAGTGGACAACAACAGCTAGAAGCATGGTTATTCCATGAGCTCGAATCATTTTTCTTCTTTTCATAATTAAGCTTGTTATGATTAATCCGAGTATAACGAATTGCAAAACCAAACTTGTCAATACAATAATTTGGTACAATCACCTTTCCCTCCTCATATTATGTATAAAAAGAAGTTTATTTTATTATGGAATTGTGAAATGCTATTTTTTAGCTTTAGCCTTTACTGGTTTCATTGGAACCTCACAGCAAATTAAGTCACATTCAGCGCACCCACAATCTTCGTCTACAACGACCACAAGCCCACATTTTTCGCACTTATATTTTTCACCCTTTTTTGCCAAGATACTTCACCTCCCAAAACAACAATCGTTATCTTACATTTTACCTTTAACAGAATATAAAAGCATTTGCAATTTGGATTCCTAAACTAGAATACAATCTTACGCAAAATTTAATTCTTATAAGCATCAAGAAAATAGTGGGTGAAAAGGGATTGAATTCTGATGGGTCTGAACCTATATGCGATAGATGCGGCAACCCAATCGATGATTGCAAATGCGTCTGCCCCTATTGCGGCGAATCTTCTGGTTGCGAGTGTTGCATAGGCTCTGATAAAGCCACCGGCGGGTGAAAGGCTTCAAATAAAATTTCATGGTTGAATTTATGATGGATAAGGGTTTTAACTGGATGGCTGGCGGACCTCAAGGAAGCGGAGTGGACACGGCTGCAAACATTTTTGGAAGAGCATGTGGCTATGGCGGTTTATACGTTTATGGACGCCGCGAGTACCATTCAAACATAAAGGGTTTACATAGCTACTTCCACCTAAGAGTTTCAAGCAGCGAGGTTTCAGCTAATGTGAACGATGTGGATATGTTGGCGGCTTTTGACGCTGAAACCGTTGTTAGGCATATAGCCGAAATGGTTCCCAGAGGCGGAATAATAGTTGATCAAAACCAATTGAACATTAAGATTTTGGAGATTCCCACATTACCAATGGAATTTAAATCCATTTTTCAAGAATTTTTGAAAGAAAATGGGATAGGCGCCCGTTTAGCAGATTTACTTGAATATGCAAGGAATGAAGGTATCCATGTTTTTGAAGTCCCATACATGGAACTGCTTAAACAAATTGCAAATAAGCTTGGCATAGAAAAACTAAGTAAAATTACGCGAATGATAAACGTGCTGACAATCGGCGTATCCTTTGGTCTATTAGGATATAATATTGGCTTGGTTGAAAAGGCTATAAAAGATGTTTTTGGAGAAAAGCCAAAAATTGTCGAAATGAACCTCCTTGCATTGGAAATTGCATATGACCATGCAAAAAACAATTTTTCAAAAGACTTTAATTATCGTCTCCCAGAAATAGCCGTGAACGAGAAGAGGATTTTCCTTTCAGGAAACCAAGCGGTTGCAATCGGCAAGGTTTTAGGCGGATGCAGAGTTCAAACCTACTATCCCATAACACCAGCGGCAGATGAAAGCGAATACATAGAAGCCCATGAAATTCTCTCCACAAAAGTTCCAGGCATGCAAGCCGGCGTGGTTGTGTTCCAAACAGAGGATGAAATCGCAGCTATAAATATGGCTTCAGGAGCAGCTTTAGCTGGTGCTAGAGCGTCAACATCAACGTCTGGACCTGGCTTTTCACTAATGGTTGAAGGGTTATCTTGGGCTGGCAACAACGAGGTTCCAGTCATCATAACTTATTATCAGCGAGGCGCGCCTTCTACGGGTTTGCCTACGCGGCACGGACAAGATGATTTAAGATTTGCTGTTCACGCTGGCCATGGAGAGTTTCCGCGCATAGTCCTGGCTTCAGGCGACATTAGAGAATGCTTTTACGATTCAGTAAATGCTTTCAACTATGCTGAAAGGTTCCAGTTGCCCGTAATTCACCTTATAGATAAGGCGCTTGCCAATAGTTCCCAAACCTTTCCAGTCTTTGACATTAGTGGGGTCAAAATATATCGGGGCGAAATTTTGGATGAAAAAATGCTTGAAGGCAGAGAGTACAAGCGTTTTGCCTTCACCGAGTCAGGGGTTTCGCCTCGTGTTTTGCTCGGCACAAGAAATGGCGTGCACTGGTACTCTGGAGACGAGCATAATGAGTATGGGCACATAAGCGAGGAATCCCATAACAGGACTAGAATGATGGATAAGCGTATGAAAAAGCTTGAAACCGTTGAAAGAGAGGTGCCGATAACGGAGAAACTCAACTTTTTCGGCGAGGCAAACGCCAAAAACATAATTGTTAGTTGGGGCTCTCCAAAAGGTGCAATAATTGAAGCCTTAAATGAGCTGTCCAAAGAAGGCTTTAGTTTAGGTTTCATGCAAATCCGAATGGTGCATCCCCTTCCAAGAGAACCCATACAAGAAATTCTTCAAAAAGCCGAGAGAATAATCGATGTTGAAATGAACTATTCTGGGCAACTCGGCGGAATTATAATGGAGAAAACTGGAATACCTATGGACTTTCAAATCCTCAAATACAATGGCAGACCCATGACGACTACGGAGGTTTATAACGCTTTAAAGCTTGTTTTGACGGGAAAAGCGCCAAAAAGGCAGGTGTTAACTTATGGCGCTTAAATGGCAAGACTTTAAAACAGATGTTTTCGTGGATTGGTGTCCAGGATGCGGAAACTTCGGCATACTTGCGGCTTTGCAGATGGCTCTAGCAGAACTGGGCCTTGAACCTCACAGAGTTGTGCTAGTGTCCGGAATAGGCTGTTCCGGTAAAGTCCCCCATTTCGTAAAAGCTAACGGGGTTCACGTGCTACATGGCAGAACTCTGCCCTTCGCACAGGGAATAAAGATTGCAAATCCGGATTTAGAAGTTATAGCCATAGGCGGAGATGGCGACGGACTTGGAATAGGCACAGGCCACCTCGTCAACGCAGGAAGGAGAAACATGGACATAACCTATCTCATACATGATAACGGGGTTTACGGACTTACTAAGGGACAAGCATCACCGACACTCAAGTTGGGTTTAAAAGTTAAGGCAATCCCTAGACCAAACATCAATGAAGCCATAAACCCGCTAACTATTGCTCTCGCGGCAGGCTACACCTTTGTTGCAAGAGCCTACGCCTACGACACCAAACACTTGAAAGAAATAATAAAACAAGCAATACAACACAGGGGACTAGCCCTAATAGATATACTGCAGCCTTGTCCAACATACAATGACATAAACACTAAGGAATGGTATGCCGGCGAGGACCGAATAGATCCCAAAACTGGCAAACCAACACCAAGACTTTACAAGTTAGAAGAGGTGAGCTACGACCCTGTAGTGCGTAATTTAGACGAAGATTTTGGCAAAAAAATTGTTGCCATGGAAAAAGCGAGGGAGTGGGGCGACAAAATCCCCATCGGGGTCTTCTATAAGAACGAACTGATCCCTACATTCCAAGAACGCATAACCCAAAGGATACCGTTTTATCTTGAAAACCCGCCGGCAAAACAAAAAATCTGCGACGAATCAAGTTCGCCCATAACAGATGTTGATGTTTTCTTTAAAGAATTAAAGTTGACATAAACCCTAGTTGTGTGTTTAAACGATGTAGCTTCTAAGGTCTGTGCTCTGCAAGAGGCATGTTCGGTATCTTTGAAGCATATCGTTAAGAACCTTTCTCAGTTCTTCTTCTGAAGTGTAACCAACTATTTGCATTAAAGGGCGTCCGCCGCAGAAGAAAATCAGGGTAGGGGTGCCCATAACTCCGAGGTTGGTTGCTATTTCTTGACTTGAAGGCGACTCTAAAATGTTTAACCTTGCAAATTTGATTTTCCCCAAATAATCTTCAGCCAACCTTTCGATGATAGGCGTCAACTGTCTACACCATGGACATTGTTGGTGCCAAAAATAGACCAAAGTTAAAATGTTTGAACGGCTAACTTCTTCTTCCCAATTGTTCTGGTTTAATTCCACCATCACCATACAAAGCAACCAAGATTCTGCTTAAACTTGAATCTATATAAACCTTAAACTACAACAGAACATTGTCGTCCTTGAAGTTTTCAATCATCGTAGTAAGAAAAATTCATTAGTTCAAAGAGCGAATGTTTAAGTTGGGCGCGTTCAAAATGGTTAGTGTTGAGATAAGTAAAGATGTTTTTTGGGTAGGTGTGGTAGACTGGAATGTTAGGGATTTCCACGGATATCTCACCAAGCGAGGAACAACTTATAACGCCTATCTAATAAAAGATGAAAAAACTGCTTTAGTGGACACGGTTAAATATCAGTTCTCCGATGAGCTAGCAAGAAACATAGGTGAAATTGTCAGCTTTGAGAAACTCGACTATATTATTATAAACCATGTCGAGATGGATCATTCAAGCGCTTTGCCGCAAATAATAAAGCTTGCGAAAAACTCCAAAATAATAGCTTCTCCAAGAGGGAAAGACGCCTTAATAAAGCATTACGGCGAAGGCGTCAAAGTAGAAACTGTCAGAACTGGCGACCAATTAAAGCTTGGAAAAAGAACGCTCTCGTTTATTGAAGCGCCAATGTTGCATTGGCCTGACAGCATGTTCACGTACATAACAGATGAAGGAATTTTAATGCCTAATGACGCTTTCGGCCAGCATCTTGCAACATCTGAAAGATTTGACGACGAGGTTGAAGAATCCATTTTAATGGAGGAAGCGGCAAAATACTACGCCAACATCCTCATGCCTCTCGCACCGCTAGTTGCTAGAAAAATCCAGGAAGTGATATCCATGGGAATTCCAATAAAGCTGATTGCTCCAAGCCATGGAATAATATGGCGTTCCAACCCCATGAAAATAATTAACGCCTATAAGAATTGGAGTGAAGGCTTATCAAAGAATAAGACAGTCATAGTTTATGAAAGCATGTGGGGAAGCACAACCACCATGGCTAGAGCCATAGCTGAAGGAATAGCAAGCCAGGGCACGGATGTGAAATTCTTTAAATTAAGGGAATCCGACGCAACAGAGATTGTTACCGAAATTTTAGACGCTAAAGCTGTTGTTGTGGGTTCGCCAACCCTTAACAACTCCATGTTTCCATCAGTTGGCGCCTTCTTAACCTACATATGCGGCTTAAAACCAAAGGGTAAACTCTGGGCTTTCTTTGGCTCTTACGGATGGGGAAAAGGCGCAGTGAAGCAAATGATGGAAACAGTTCAAAAAGCCAACTTTGAAGTTTACGAACGCGCCATTGAAGTGCAGTACGTCCCAACAAAGAAAGAGCTGGAAGAATGCTTTAACCTTGGCAGGGATATAGCCCAAAAAGTGAAATCATCCTAAAATTCATTCACTCTTCATTTTTCAATTATATATTTAACTCTGATAGTTTCGTGTTCATGTTCCTTGAAGCTTGCAACTCTCATTTTTACGTCAACTAATTTCTGCAATTCATAAATGAAATCTTCAAGGTAGTCAGATACTCCACAAGTTCGGCAAAAACTTCCTTCAAAATCTAACAAAAGCTCTTTTTCGCTTATTTTAACCAGCTTAGCTTTAGCTTCCGGGCTTCTATATTTATTGTATTCTTCTATCGCCTTCAAGACGGAATCTCTAAAACTCAACATAGTAAAATTATCCCAAAATAAAAAATAGAAGGTTTTAGAGGTTTAGCTTCTAACCTTTAAGCAGGCTCAGTTCGGCGATGTGTTCTTGCTCATCCATTATGATATGTCTTAGTTTATGCTCAATCTGGAAGTATTCATATTTTAGCTCGTTCTTCATTGTGTTTACTTTTTCTAGTATCCCCTTGTAAACGTCAACTGCGTGCATTTCGTCCTTTATATTAACCTCAAGGATCTTGTCTATAGTTTCAGCTGGATGCGTTTCAGCCATTCCCATGGAAGGCACCCCGCCTAAGTAGGCGCCTATTATTTCCCTGAACATTTCCTCATGCTTTTTCTCGTCTTCAGCTATTTCCTTTAGCCTGGCGATTATAGGTTCGGAGTTTATTCCCTTAACTATTTCAGCGTGGGCTAGGTACTGGATTCTTGCGGCGTGTTCCAGCTCTAAAGCCTTGTTCAACATGTTCAAAAGTTCTTTTTTACTCATAAAGCATTCTCCTTTCTCTTTAGAGTGGTAATATTCTTGCGCGCAAATATTTGCTTTTCGGAATGGCTACAAATCATAGGCTTTCCTAGAGTTGGGAACTTCGGCAAATATTTCAGAGTTGACCAATTTAACAGCGATTTTCTTAAGGGGTTTTTCTGTCACCTTGTTTAAGGGTTTTCCACTTGTAACGTCAAATTCTGCATAATGAAAACCGCAACGTAAAATTTTGCCATTAAGGCTTCCGAGAAATAGAGAGAAACCCATATGGGGACATCTATTATCAAAAGCATAAATTTCGTCTTCAACGCGTATCAACAAGATTTCTAAATCATCAACCTTTACGAGTTTCATTCCATTTGGCGGAAAATCTGCAATTTTGGCAACTCTCAAATATTTCGGCAAGTTTACAACTCACCTTTAGGCAAACAAGCTGTCTAGGAGCATCATTATTGCGAAGCCGCTTATTAACCCAAAGGTGGCTTTTCGCCCAAAACCTTTCCGGTGGCTTTCTGGAACCATTTCGTCAATGACTACGAAAAGCATGGCTCCAGCTGCAAACGATAAGCCCAAAGGCAAAACGGAATGAGCGACAGAAACAAGTACTAAACCTAAAAGGCCGCCAACTGGCTCCACAAGCCCCGTCAAAGTAGCATATCCTAAAGCCTTCGCCTTGCTATATCTCTCTCTCAAAAGCGGTAACGCAACAGCTAAGCCTTCTGGAGCATTCTGCAAACCTATAGCGGTTGCCACAACAAACCCTGCTGCAATGTCACCGGCGCCGAAACTAACCCCTACGGCGAGTCCTTCTGGAAAGTTGTGGATCGTCATGGCGATTATGAAAAGCCAAAGCTTCGAAAGCTTTGATGGTGGCCCCTCTGGGCCTGCTACGGGATGAAAGTGGGGAATAACATGGTCGATGAAATGTATTGTAACTGCGCCTATCATGAGTCCTAAAACCGCTGTTAATGGACCGCCTAAATTAATTGATGGAACCAGCAGACTAAAGGCTGTTGCAGCCAACATAACGCCTGCGGCGAACCCAAGCATGATGTCCATTGTGTCGTCTGAGAATTGTTTGCCTAAATAGATGGGTAGGGCTCCGGCTCCTGTAGCTAAACCAGCCAGCACGCTTGCGATAAACCCTACATAGATTATTTCCATAAGGACCCTAGTGTCCCATTAAATGGTTAAAATAAAGTATTGCAATGCGGAAATATAAAAAATAAAGGGGTGTGGGGTGGTTTTGTTGTTGGGTTTGGCGCTATTCTATGTGACGGAATTTCTGTGTGTATGGGCCTTCGCCGGGTTGCCTTCGTCTGAAGTGGCCTGAGGGTCTTCCCTCTAAGAGTTCTTGGAACCAGGCTTCATGCTCCACTTCCTCGTGGAGTATCGCCAAAGACAAATCGTATGTTCTGTGGTCCTTGCCACATGTCATGTTGCAGATTTCAGTGTAAACCCTCACCGCGCATCTTTCAGCTTCCAACAAAACCTTCAAAATAGCCTTCAAGTCGCTTGGATCTTTAGGCAAGTAGGCTGCTTCACAAGCAGCATCATCGTGAAGTTCTCTCAAGTCGCGGTAGAGCTCGCCGCCCAGCTCGTAAATCCGAGGCACAATAGTTTCAAAATGCTGTCTATCCTCCAGCCTCGCGTCTTCAACAACCTCTTTAATCGTTTCGCCCTCTAGCCCAGTGCAGTGCATCCTAAGCAGAGTATAGTAATAGTATGTTGTGAATTCGGCGGCGGCAGCCTTCTTCAACTTGTCTATTAGCAAGTCAACGTCAACGCCTGCCTTCTCAACCATTTCCCTGCCAACATTTGTAGAGTACTTTTTGCTCGTCAAGTGTTCACCTCCTTCTCTAACATTTAATTTTAGAAAAAAGCGCTAAAAGCGCCGGATTCAACTTTAAATTGTAAATCAGATTATTTAATAATTATTATTACTTAATAATAGGTCATGTATCCTAACGAAACTTTGAGGACAATAATTGATGCGCTTCGTAAAAAAGGGTACAAAGCGACCCCTCAACGAATAGCCATATGCAAAGTCGCTCTACAAACTTCGGCACATCCAACTGCACAGGAAATTTATAAGAAAGTTAAAGAGGAATATCCTACAATAAGTCTCGCAACAGTATACCAAACTCTTAAAGTTCTCAAAGAGCTCAATTTAATCCAAGAATTACCCTTTTTCCAACGGAAAATAAGGTTTGACCCCTATACTAAGCCTCATATAAACTTGGTTTGCCTAAGATGTGGCACAATCAAAGACTTAAACGATCCAACGGCGCAATTAATAGTTGACAAATTAACCAACTCAGCCGAATTCAAAGTAAACGGGCAACGCATAGACATCTACGGAATATGTAAAAAATGTAGCCAACAACAAAAAGATCAAAATCAGCATAGCCGTTTTTTCTAAGACTGCAAAAATCTTCCTTATACAAAAAATAATACTGTTTAGGCTTTGATAGCTTATGAAAAGCGCGTTCGCGGGCGTGTTCAGCTTCTCCTTAACCCTAAGCCAACCTTCGAAGCACAGCTGCGCATTCATCGTCAAAGAAAAACGTCCTGTTGCCCCTCTTTGGAGTGGGCTTAAGCTTTATCGCGTATTGCTCCCAGTTTATGTCCTCAACAACAAGCTCAGAAGCTCACCCCGCCTAATCCCAGTATTAGCCAGCAATACGGCAATAGCCTTGTCTCGGGTATCCAGAATAGAGTTGACTAGGCGGCTCACCTCCTCCACGCTGAGAAGCTTACGCTCCGGATCATTAAAGCCGCTCTTATAGCGTTTAAATACCTTCTCCTGAACGGCAACACGATATTACTGGAAACGTAGCCCTCAAAGGCTAAGTAATCATAGAAGGCTGAAAGCGCCGAAAAATAATTCTCAACAGTCTTATGCTTAGCTTTCCTATCATAAACCACATTCTATAAGGAATACTGCAAACATTTTCAGGCTTGAAATGTATCTTCTTATGCTTTCCTCGGTCATGACCCTAAGCCTACAGTCTCAGTCTTACCCTTATTAGGCTTAGGCACATTGCATCAAACAAGAAATACGTCAAAGACGTACTTATAACTTACTGGTAAATTAGTGCGGGGGGTGGGATTTGAACCCACGAACCCCTACGGGACAGCCGCTCTGCGAATTTTCCGTTTTTCTCCTCAGGGCTGCGCCTTTGGCCAGGCTTGGCAACCCCCGCGTGATACGCTAACTTTGTATTTTAATTTGTGGAGTTGGAATTAAATTTTCCTTTCGGGCTTGGAGGAATTGTAGGATTTTGGATTTGCTTTGTCGTTGTTTTTAGGGTATTTTTAATTTGAGGTCTTCTTTGACGACGTTTAGGACTACGTTTGTAACGGTTCTTTTCACGTAGGGCAAGCCAAGCAAACTTTTTATGAATTGGTTTAGGCTATCCCTGTCCTTGAATCTTGCAATTACGGCGATGTCAAAGTCTCCAGTTATATCGTAAACGGATACTACATTGTTCATTTTCGCTATTTCATTTTCAACATCTAAAAGGTGTTTTCCCTCTGCTTGAATCAGTATAAGTGCTGTTAAATTGTACCCCACCTTAGCCATATCTACTAGCACAGTATAGCCCTTCACCACGCCTCTTTCCTCTAAACTTTTGATGCGGTTGTAAGCGGTTCCAACAGATATTCCAAGCTTACGCGCAATTTTATTGTATGAGAGCCGTGAATCTTCTTGGAGCAGGTTAATGATCCTTAAATCAACATCATCTAGTTTTTCGTTTAAGTTCGACCCCATACTGCTTCCTCTTAAACTATTCTAACAACCACTGATTAATGCTGAACATTTATTCATTTATTTTAAATATATATAAATATTTTTGTTTTTAATGGAAACATTTATATATTTTTGTGAAGTAAAGAGCAAGAGTTGTTGAACAAATGGTGAAAACATGAGTAACGTTGAAAACATTAAAGAAGCCATAGAGCTGCTTAAGGCGAACAAGGTAAGATGGGTTCATTCCACATTCATTGATATACGTGGATTAATGCATGACATGATTATACCTGCAAGAGAATATATAGAAGGAAACGCCTTCACGGCTGGCTTAGGCTTCGACGGATCTTCTGTGAGGGGCTACAAGCCCATTGAAGAGTCAGACATGAACCTTATGCCCGCCCCAAAAAATTTTGCGATACTCCCTTGG
>Ga0080004_1237989_pt1 | contig 70616 bp, 77 predicted proteins | sample WasSprMetagenome_FD_69207 | JGI IMG/M metagenome (GOLD analysis project Ga0080004, IMG submission 69207) | Sulfidic aquatic microbial communities from Washburn Spring, Yellowstone National Park, USA - WS (SPADES assembly) (version 2) | ecosystem: Environmental > Aquatic > Thermal springs > Hot...
CCGAAATGCGGGCTGATCTACAATAGGGATTTGAACGCATGCATAAATATAGCCCATGCCTTAACGAGAGGCATGGGATGGGGAGCTTGGCTTTTGAACCGGCAGATGAGGGGAAGGGCGTGAAGCCCCAGCTAAACGCCGGAAGCTCCCGACTTTAGTCGTGGAGCAGCTCACTGTCAATCGAGTGGTTGCACCAGCGTCTGTTCTGAGGCTGTGCATATTGGAAAAAGGAATTGCAACTCCCGAGGAGGTCGATGCCACCTGCAGGAAAGCTGGATATGTCATCGGCCCCTTCGAGCTGTGGGATTACATCGGCCTGGACGTTGTCTGGAACGCAATGAAGTACTATGCTAGGGAATTAAGTCCGGAATACGAGCCAAAATACCTCGAAAGGATGATTAAGGAAGGAAAGTTGGGCAAAAAGAGCGGTATGGGGTTCTACGACTGGAGCAGAAGACCCGAAGTCGATCTCAGTAAAGCCACGGACAGGGTTGACATTCGGGACTTTGTTTTTTTGGAAATCAACGAGGCAACAAAACTAGTTGAAATGGGTGTTTCGGATCCAGAAACGATTGATTCGGCAGTTAAATTGGCCTATGGGAGGAAGAAGGGGCCATTCGAAATTGCCAGGGATTATTCGGATGATGAGATCTGCAGAAGATTGAAGGAACTTGCAAAGAAGTTTGAAAAGAGAATCTTTGAACCAGCAGAAACGATTAGAAAGGGAAAGCTGAAAGAGCTGCTGAAAAATACGAGCTGATAAAAATTTTTAAACTTGGAGCAAACCACGTCTAGGTGATCCGATGCCCGTGTTATGGTTGAGCGATGTTGACAAGAACGATATTCCCATCGTTGGAGGAAAGGCTGCAAATCTCGGTGAGCTTTTGAGACTGGAGATTCCAGTTCCTGATGGCTTTGTGGTTGACGCAAGAACTTTCAGGGATTTTATAAATAGAGCCAATTTGAAGAGTAAAATTTACGCGCTCCTTCAGAATCTCGACGTTGAGAAGACTGAAGAACTGAACAGGGTTTCCGAAGAGATAAGAAAAATGATCAGAGAGGCAGAAATGCCCGAAGAGATCGAAAAGGAGATAAAAAAAGCCTACAAGAAGCTGGGAAATGGCAAGGAAGTTTACGTTGCAGTAAGAAGCTCGGCCACAGCAGAAGACCTCCCGGATGCAAGCTTTGCGGGACAGCAGGACACCTATTTAAACGTAAAGGGCGAAGAAGAAGTAGTTAAAAAGGTGAAGGAGTGCTGGGGGAGCCTCTTCACACCAAGGGCGATTTACTATCGAGTCCAGAAAGGTTTCAAGCACGAAAACGTCAGCATAGCAGTGGTAGTTCAGAAAATGGTGAACAGCGAGAAAAGCGGTGTCATGTTCACGTCACATCCTGTGACCGGTGAAAAGAAATGCATAATAGAAGCCGTTTTCGGCCTGGGGGAAGCAATTGTTAGCGGGCTCGTCACTCCTGACACCTACGTTTACGATAGGCTTAGTAAAAAGCTTTTGGAAGTGAAAATTGCCGAGAAGAAATTCATGATAACGAGGAAGAATGGAAACGAAAGGGTTGAACTTGGGGAGAAGGGAAAGGAGAGAGTTTTGAGCGATGATGAGATAGTTAAGCTTGTTGATCTGGGTGAAGTCATAGAGGATCATTACGGTAAACCGCAGGACGTTGAATGGGCTATAGAGGGCGGACAGGTATACATAGTACAGTCAAGGCCGATAACAACGATAAAAGAGGCAGGTGAAGAAAGGGCAGAGCTCGAAGAGGCGGGCAAAATTTTGCTGAAAGGACTTGGAGCATCTCCGGGAATTGCAGTCGGTGAAGTGAAGATAGTGGGCAGTGAAAAGGACATTTCCAAGGTTAAGGATGGCGATGTGCTGGTGGCCGTGATGACGACTCCAGACATGGTTCCTGCAATGAAAAAGGCTTCTGCGATAGTCACCGACGAGGGAGGGTTAACCTGCCATGCCGCAATAGTTTCCAGAGAACTCGGTGTTCCGGCAGTTGTTGGAACAAAGAACGCTACCAAACTGCTGAAGGATGGAATGCTTGTAACCGTGGACGGAGAAAAAGGAATAGTTTACCTGGGGAAGCTGGAAGTGGCGAAGAAGGAGGAGGTAAAACCTGTCTCTGTCTCAGCGCCACTAATAACGGCCACAGAGGTTAAGGTAAATATCTCACTGCCCGATGCTGCCGAGAAGGTTGCAAGAGAGACAAATGCTGACGGGGTCGGACTTTTCAGGATTGAACACATGATCCTTTCGCTTGAAAAGCATCCTATGAAGTACATAAAGGACGGGGAGATAGAGAAGTACATTGACCTGATCTACAACGAGATGAAAAAAGTTGTTAAGGCATTCTATCCAAGGCCAGTATGGATCAGGACGATCGATGCTCCAACGGACGAGTTCAGGGCCATGAAGGGCGGAGAAGACGAGCCGATCGAAGCGAATCCGATGCTCGGCTTTAGGGGGATTCGGAGAGATCTTGCCGAGGAAATGCATCTAAGGGCGGAAATGAGGGCAATCAAAAGACTCATAGACGAGGGATATACCAACATCGGCATAATGCTGCCTCTGATAGTCAGCCCGGAGGAGATAAGAAGGGCAAAGAGGGTTGCAATCGAAGAAGGCATTCCGCTGGATAGGATTGATTTCGGTATAATGGTAGAAACTCCCGCAGCGGCGCTTATAATTGAGGATCTGATCAAGGAGGGAATCGATTTCATAAGCCTTGGAACAAATGATCTGACGCAGTACACGCTTGCGGTTGACAGGAACAACGAGAACGTCGCGTATCTCTACGATGAGACCCATCCGGCGGTCATGAAGCTGATCGAGAGAACGATTAAGATCTGCAAGGAGCATGGCGTGAAAACCTCGATCTGCGGGCAGGCGGGAAGCTATCCGCATGTTGTGGAGAAACTCGTTGAGATGGGAATTGACAGCGTCTCTGCGAACCCCGACATAGTGCACAGGATCAGGGAGGTTGTTGCAAGAGCCGAGCGGAAGATAATTCTGGAAAAGCTCAGGAAGTTGCAGTGAGCACTTTTTTATATAAATGAGTGCCCAGAAAACCCAGAGCTTTAGCTCTGGGATGAACGGGCAAAGCTTAAATAGTTCTGTGCTGAAAAAGCCTTGGGGATGTTCCCTTGCAGAGGGAAGTCCAGAGCTGCGATATGAATATAGCCCATGCCTTAACGAGAGGCATGGGATGGGGGAGCTTGGCTTTTGAACCGGCAGATGAGGGGAAGGGCGTGAAGCATCCCTTAACGCCGGAAGCTCCCGAATTTAGTCGTGGAGCAGCTCACATAAAAAACGATTAAGTACAATGCAGAAGCTGTAAAAGCTGCCAAAGCGCTTGCAGAGACTGGGAAAATAATAGAGGCCAAAATTCCAGTTATTAAGGATACCAGTGCAATTGCGAAGGTGAGGATTATACTCTGCCTGATGCTCTTTGAGAATTCCCTTGCAATCGCTGCGGGGGCAACGAAGATTGAGTATGAAAGAATTGCTCCGACCGCTCTCATTGCAGAAACGACCGAGATCGCGATTATTGTAACAAGAATTATGTCAAGAAGCTTTGGATTTATTCCTGAAGCCTCAGCCCCTTCCGGGTCGAATAAGAAGAAGAGGAGCCTGTCGTAGAGCAGGCCAAACAGTAAGACTGCGAGTGTAGCTGAAATGGTAAGATAGACTAGATCCTGCGCTGTGATTAGAAAAATCTCGCCGAATAGAAAACTCCATACCTTTGCGGACATTCCGCGGATCATCGAAATGAAGATCACGGCGAGGGCCATAGAAAGGGCGAAAGAGATCGCTATGCCCGTGTCGATGTCGCTGAACCTCGAAACTGTTGAAGCAAGAACCGCAAAAGCTATTCCAATCAAAACGGCCACGGCAAAGTAGTTCAATTCCAGCCCGATAGAAGCCAATAGGAGGGAAAGAGCCACGCCAGCCAGTGCCGAATGGGCCACACCTGCAATGAGAAAGGAGGCTTTTCTAAAAACCGCCAGATTTCCCGAAATCGCTACCAGCAGCGAGATCAGTAAGGCCGAAATAAAAATTTTATCCATGGTGATCACCGTAAAGAGGATGAACAAAACCCTCCTCGCATGTGATGAGCGGAATTTCCGTCTTGTAAAGCTTCAGCATGTTCTCCTTTGTGAAGATGTCCTTAGGGCTTCCGAATGCAATTATTTCCCTGTTTAGAAGCATAACCTTGTCCAGAGCATGAAGGACCGGATTTATGTTATGCAAAACCACGATAGTCGTGGTTTCACTGCTTTCAAGAATTTCTACGATCTTTTCCTGACTCACCATATCTACGCCGTTGAATGGCTCGTCCAGAAGCAGAAGCTCCGGTTTTTTCATCAGAGCTCTTGCGATAAGCACCCTCTGCTGGAAACCACCGCTCAGCTCCCTGAATAGCGAGTCCATCTTGTCAGCAATTTTCAGCCTTTCCAAAATTTCCCGGTCCAGCTTTTCTGACTGCACCCTGAGCACTTTTTCAACGGTTAACGGAAGATCCAGAGCAAGGGTACTTCTCTGGGGAACGTAGGAGATTTTTTTGAGTACACTTCGATCCCTCCTCGGGTCGCATCCCAGAACCCACAGTTCGCCTTCATACTTCAAAATGCCTAGAATGCACTTCAGCAGGGTTGTCTTTCCGGCACCGTTCGGCCCGAGAACAGCGACAAATTCACCCCTATCTATTTCAAAGCTCAGATTTTTAAGAGCAACTTGCTTTCCGTAGGAAAAGCTCAAGTTCTTCGCTTTGACCGCCATAAGACTACCATACCCAAAGCCTCGGCTACGGCGATAAATGATAGCAGGTATAAGGGCAAGTTGTTTTCAGATTCTGCGAAGGAGGGATTTGAAAGGCTTACGGCATTTGCTATTAGCAGAGTCTCAAAATTAAGGTCGGAAATGACTCTAACTTTTGCCATACCGCATTTGTATTCTTCAGAGATTTGGTTGGCGATCTCCTCAAGCTTCGTCCCCTCCTGGTACTCTGCCAGGACCAGAACACAATTCCTTAACTGCCCCAACCTAGCAAGCTCTTCGGCGCTCGGCGTAACATCTTCGGGGAAGGCAAGTGAAACATTCAGGCCCAGCGCAGAAACTGCATAAGCCGCATGCGGATCCATGGCCACGAAGCTGTAGTCTCTGACCTTGGAGGCTATCTTTTCAGCATCCTTTTCGGCAAACTCAATGGCCTTTTTGAAGTCCTGGTAGTTCTTCTCGAACTCTCCTGCCCTTTCCGGATGCATTTCAACGAGCCTGTTTTTCAGGGCTAGGGCAATATTCAGAGCATTTCTTGGGAGGAGCCAGTATGCGTGCGGATTCTCCCCAATTCCCGGAAAATCCTGCAAAGTAGCGTTGTAATCCTCGAAATCCAAGCACTTCCCGCCGCAAAATTGCTTGACCTTTGATTCGAACTCGATTAGCTGAGAATTTGCAAGCAGAACGATCTCCGCATCTTCAATCTTCTTTAGATCCTGATAGCCGATGGAGGCATAGTGCGGATCAATCTGGGAACCTATAAGGCTCTCGACTTCCTCGCCTGAGATTCTCTCCGCTATTCCTTTCAGCTCCGGCATTGAGACCAGTATCTTTGCGTTTGCTACCGAAATTAGGAGGATTAGAATGACGGTATAGGCTTTCCGCACGGACATCTCTCCCTTTTTCCGTATCTCTCCTCAATAAGCCTTTCAAGGCCATCTCCAAGAGCCAGATCTATTTTTGAAGCTTCCTCGCAGATTTCCGATTTATCCAGCCCTAAATCTTCGAGAAGACATTCCAAAAGCCTGTGCTTCCTTAATATCTTCTTGCCTTCCCTTAACCCATGTTCAGACAGTATAAAACCCTTTTTTTCAACATAGAACCCGTATCCAAGTTCTGACAGCCTCAAAAGGATTTTTTGAGCAGTAGATTTCGGGATCTCCAGCTCCTCTGCGAGGTAGCTTGGGCCTATTACGTAGTTGCCACTTTCATGGGCTTTGAACAGCGTTCGGATTATGAACTCTGTATCCATAGTGGACATACTCCTGGCAGGATAAAAATTTTGCCCCAGCTCAATTTCCCAGTCGATTAACCTTTTTCAAAGCTAAATGCTTTCCATCGCAGCTTTCTGCTCTGAAATCGAGACCCTCTCTGCAGAAAGCACAGGAAATGCCGAGAGAGTTGCAAAAATCTTCAACAATTTTCAGCATTCTTAGCCTTCTTTCTCTATTGAGATACCAGTAAGCCCCAATTTTTTCACCCTCATCAAAATACAGTTTTTTTAACCTCTCCGCAAGCCATGGAAGAGCCCTGGATATCCTCTGAAAGGAGTCCCGCCTAAGCTTGAGGGTCGATGTTACCACGTGGTCGGGATCGCAGGCTTCGATCAGGTTAAGTCTGTTCTCATTTAGAAAGGGAATCAGAGGATCAAATCTGAGCACGGCAGGCATGATTTCGGATACCCTTTTGAAAGCTGCAATTCTTTTTTCCGTTTCTGGCGCATATCTCTCAAGCTGGTCGCAGCCCGTGATTGTCATGCAAACGACTGCATTCATTTCAGAAAGGATATCCAGATCTCGCGTAACGAGATCGCTTTTCGTCACTACGAGGAGCTTTACGTCGTATTCTCTGAAGAGCTTCAGACAGTTTCTAGTTATCTCCTTCTCTTTCTCAATCGGAGGGTAAGGATCGGAGCTGTTTGACATCGAAATAACTTCGCCGCCTGAAAGCTCTTCGAGATCTCTCCTGAGGTTCCTGAAGAGCCCATTTTTCTCCCTTACCTCCCAGAACCTTGGAATGTAGGTTGCGTAACAGTAATCGCAGCGGTGCGCACAGCCAGTGTAGGGATTAAAGGAAAGCTTGAAGCCACAGGTGCAAAGTTCGGATTTCCACGGATCAAACGGTCTGAGCACACGCATAGCGGTGCAATTTCTCGTCCAGAAGATAGTTATGCCTGCAGCTTCCTATTCTGACCATTTTGAACTCTCCAAGCTCTCCCGTGGTAATAACCGCGCGGTAAGAATCGGTTCTTGCGAGCATAAATCTCTTTCCAGGACTGGTTACGAGAACTTTAACTTCCCTGCCAAGAAATTTCCTGTTGTTTTCCAGTCCTATCCGAACGCATAGTTCAGTAAGTTTTCTTGATCTCTCTTTAACGATCCATCCTGGAATCTCCTTCAATTTCTCCGCAGGAGTTCCTTTTCTCTTTGAAAATCTTGTTATATTTACTATGTCGGGCTTTACTTCCTGGACAAGGTCATAGGTTTTCCAGAAGGATTCTTCGGTCTCCGTTGGGAATCCCACAATTATGTCTGTTGCCAGCGTTATTTCAAAATTGTTTCGGAATGCATCAACCACTTCCAAGAAGTCTTCCACCGTGTGGTCCCGCCTCATGTCTTCGAGAACCTTATTGTCGCCACTCTGAACCGGGATGTGGAGGAATTTGTATATCTTTTCACTTCCGAAGGCATTCAAAAGCCGATCTAGCTGGGCTCTCGCATGTTGCGGATTCATCATTCCAACTCTGACCCTGAAATCCCCGTCTATAAGGCTTATCTCCTCAAGCAATTTTGGGAGCATGAAGTCTCCCTTGTCCAGTCCGTAGCATCCCGTGTCTTGGGATGTGAGCTGTATTTCTCTGAACCCGAGCTTTACAGCATTTTCAACCTCCTGCAGAATCCCAGAAAGGCTGAAACTCCTTAATTTTCCCCTTGCAAATTTCGTTGCGCAGAAAGAGCAGTGTCCGAGACAGCCCTCAGATATCGAAACGATCGCTATAGCCCCCTCGTTTCTCAGCTTTTGCAGGCAGCTTTTGTCAGCATTGCTCCACTCTAAAAAATGAACACCGCCATCAAATGCAGACCTAACGGCATCAACAACCTTGTCCAGGTTATCCGGGGATATAGCAGAATCTGCAAGTTCCAATGCCTGCTTTGATATTCTTGTGAGGCAACCTGCCAGCACAACCCTTTTTCCGGCGTTCTTCAATTCCAATATTCTTCTTATTATCTTCCTCTCCGTGAAGTCGATCACTCCACAGGAGTTTATAACCACGACGTCTGCGTCCTCGACACTTGACATTGTAAAGTTCTCCGATAAGTATGCCCTTATTATGTCGGAATCCGCCTGGTTCATCGTGCATCCGTAGGTTTCTATTGCTACACGCACAATATTATCCCTAGCGTCCGTAAGATAAGATTTATCTACAGGCGAGGTTGCAGAGATCTTCGGACTCTTCCTATCTTGCGGTGAAGAAATGGGCCTAAGCTGGGAAAAATAGGATCTACGGGCCTGGAAGCAATAAAAAGTAAAAATAAGACGTCAAAAGGGTGTTTAGTTCATTTTTTATTAGCCCCGGAGGGATTCGAACCCTCGTCGCCGGCTCCAAAGGCCGGCAGGATTGACCGCTACCCTACGGGGCTATGATGGTTTTTCGTGTGCAAGGATTTAAAAGGTTTTGACCCGATCCTCAGTAAACGGCATTTGATTACTAGGTGTGAAAAGCAAAAATTAAAAAACGTTCTTGAAAATCTCCGAAACCTGTTCCCTGCTCAGCGTCTTCGGCGCGAATCTGAAGCTGAAATCCTTCATCGCCGCCTCCACGAGAACTTCCAGCTTTTCATACGGATCCTTCACCTCTTCCGTTGCCCGCAAAGGCAGCGAAAGTGATTCAATTAGCTCCTCAATTCTTCTGACGAAATCGGCAGAACCGGGGAATCCAAGCCTTTCAGTAAGCTCTTCGAGCCTATTTTCGGGCATGTAGGCCCTGAGAACCTTAGGCAAAAACAGGGCGATGCTAATGCCGTGATCAAGCCCGAAGACGGCCCGAAGGGATGGGCAAGAGCATGAACGGCTCCTAGCTGTGAATTGTTTATCGCTATTCCGGCCATGGTTGCGGCCAAATGCATCTTCGCCCTCGCGGCTGCATCGCCATCGTAGGATCTCTCGAGATTGTCCAGAATCAGTTTGACCGCCCTTAAAGCAAATAGATCCGAAAATTCGTTGTGAAGCTTGGTTAGATACGCTTCGATTCCGTGCGCCAGTGCGTCCAATCCTGTGCCCGCAACAAGATTCTTGGGCATATTCTCCACAAGCCTGTAGTCCAGAACGCTCACGTCCGGGGATATCCTGAACTCGTGCTCCAGAACTTGAACGCGAAGAAAGTGGAGGTTTATGACGATGTCAAGGGAGAGCCAGATGTGAATATGGCTACTAAATGCTCCGAATTTGCCAGAAAAGTCGATCCGGAGTTAATCGTGGCGCTTGGAGGTGGAAGCGTTATCGACCTCGCAAAATTTGCACGTGTGGCCATGGAAGTGAACATAGATCCTAGAGAAGTGAAAGCAAAGCTCAACCTGAGGACCCTTGGATTCAGAAAGAGGGCAAAGCTCGTTGCGGTGCCAACAACTAGCGGTAGCGGTGCAGATGCAACTCTGGCTGTGATGCTCAAGCACGGCAATTCGAAGATCTCGGCAATAAATCCGGAATTCATCCCGCTTTTTGAGATTTCCGTCGGTGATGAGAAGGGCCTTCGAGCATTCCTCGGTCTTCAGAGTTTCAAGAGCCTTGTCACCGTACTCAATTCTCGGTGCCGCAAACATGAGTTCAGTTGATTCTACAAAAAATAAGCATTTTCGAATTTTCCAAGACAGGTGATGTTATGGGATACACGGGAAAAATTTTGAACGTGATTTGAGCGAGGGCATCATCAGGGAAACGAAGCACAGGGCTGCCAAAGTACGGTACAGCCGTGCTTGTGAACATTATCAACAATGCAGGCGGCCTGCCTTTTTAGAACTGGCAAAAAGCCTACAACGAGAGGGCGGATGAGATAAGCGGTGAAAGACTGGCCAAGGAATTTCTGAGAAAGAGAATCGCATGCTGGGGCTGCAGCATTAGCTGCGGAAAGGGCAACCGAGGTTAAAGAAGGCCATGGAGCTCTATGAGAAGAGATACGTGAAGTCTGAGGACCTTCAGGGAATGGACCTGTCCTTTGGAAATTCCCTGAACTATTTGTCCACTTTTTCTTTTTCTAAACATTTTTGAGAGTACTTTTGAGCTCAAGCCTCTATATCTCTGGATCTCTTTTTGGATACCCATACCAAAGATGGAAAAATTCCCATTTAGAAGGCAAAAACTTATATATCGGGAATATACTCTTCTAGCGTGAGTAATGGCATTCGCATGAGCAGAGAGGAAATAGAGGAGATCAAGCAGAAAAGGCTAAGGCATACGCTGAAATACGTTTACGAGAATTCGGAATTCTACAGAAGAAAATTCAACGGAATAGACCTCGATAAGATAACCCCAGAAACGATCTCAAAGCTTCCCTTCACGACAAAACAAGAGCTGCGCGACGCATACCCGCTGAAGATCTGCTGCGTGCCTAAGGGGAGGATAGTGAGAATCCAGATGAGCGGTGGCACCACCGGGCAGCCTGTAATAGTGCCCTACACGAGAGGGGATGTCGAGCAGTGGAAGGAGATGATGCTCAGGGCCTTTGAAATTGCCGGAATAACACAGAAAGACGTCATTCAGATCACCCCTGCATTCGGCCTCTGGAACGGCGGATTCGGGTTCCACTTCGCTGCAGATGCGATAAATGCCTTTGTCATTCCCATCGGTGCCGGAAATACGAGAAACCAGATCCGCTTCATGATCGAGTTCGGCACAACCGTGCTCTGCGCAACGGCAAGCTATCCGATGAGAATTGCTGAGGTCGCTGAGGAGCTGGGAATCAAGCCTGCAGAACTCCCAGTGGAGAAAATGCTTCTCGGCGCCGAACCTTGGAGCGATGAGATGAGAAACAGGATAGAGGAGACATTCGAGGCAAGAACTTACGATATCCCCGGACTTACAGAAATGGGGGGCGTGGGCACCGTCGGATTTGAATGCCCGCTGAGAAGGGGCCTGCACATGTGGGAGGACAACTACATCGTCGAGGTCGTGGATCCGAAAACGGGCGAGGTGCTCGACGAGGGTGAGGAGGGCGAGATCGTTTACACCGCAATAAACAGAGAGGCCATGCCCCTGATCAGGTACCGTAGCGGTGAAATTTCGGAGATCGTGTCAAAGGAGCGGTGCGAATGCGGAATCGAGCACATAACGCTTAGGAGGATTAAAGGGCGCACGGACGACATGATAATCCACAGCGGGGCAAAGTTCTATCCGAGCGATGTCGAGAGGATTCTTGCAGGCTATGGAATAACCCAGTACAAGATCGAGGTCGGATCAGAAGTTAGAGTTCTTTTCGAGGGGGATTCCCGGCTGATCTCAAAGATCGCAAAGGATTTCAGGGAATTCATCGGGATAAATCCCGAAATTGTTGCCCTTCAAAAGGGCACGCTTGAGAGGTTTGAGGGAAAGGCGAAGAGGGTGGTGAGGATATGGTGAGCTGCTCCACGACTAAATTCGGGAGCTTCCGGCGTTAAGGTGCTTTACGCCCTTCCCCTCATCTGCCGGTTCAAAAGCCAAGCTCCTTCATCCCATGCCCCTCGTTAAGGCATGGCTATATTCATATCGCATATCTGGGCTTCCCTCTGCAAGGAAACATCCCCAAGACTTTGCCCATTCATCCCAGAGCTAAAGCTCTGGATTTTCTGGGCACCCATTTTTATAATCGAAACGGTTTATGGAGCATCCGTATTTCTGATCCTCCTCGGTCTGATCGTGGCGTACAGAAAGGCGAGGAGATTGTTATGATACTAATTCTCGGGGTTTTTATCGCCTACCTCATTTTAATGGTGTTAATAGGCCTTTACGAGTACAGAAGGACGAAAAATCTGCCCGAGTTCTACATCGCAGGAAAGAAACTCGGAGCTTTGGCCGTGAGCTTTTCATTCTTTGCAACATACTTCAGCACCGCAGCCTTTCTGGGCGGTAGTGGCACTGGATTTTTGCTCGGATTCCAGTGGAGTGCGTTTCTGATCTTCTTCCACATTCTCTTCGCAATCCTGGCATGGCTGATAATTGCCCCTCCGATGAAGAGGATTGCCGACCAGCACGGCGTAATGACGATTCCAGAGCTCTTCGGGAAGTCCTTCGGCAAAAGCGCACAGATAATCTGCGCCCTCGTAATTCTGTTCTTCTTCGAATTCTACATGGTGTCGATCTACAAGGGCGCCGGAAACCTTCTCCAGACCATGCTGCCGATTAGCTACCTCGACGGACTGCTGATAACGGCGGTAATCGTCGCCCTCTACACGGCAATCGGCGGATTCCGCGCTGTCGTTACAACAGACATAATTCAGGGTTTTATAATGCTTTTTGGTGCCATTCTGCTCTTCTTATCCCTGTTCTACTACTTCGGCGGTTTTTCAGCCATCAGTACTTTGGCACAGACCAAGCCAGAGCTCTTCGAGTTCGGAAAGCTCGGGCCAAAACCTGTTGTTGATGCCGGAATGGTCATTCCGTTCGTTCTAAGCCTCACATTTGCGATTAGCGTCGCCCAGCTTTCGAGCCCTCAGCTTGTTGTCAGGTTCATCGCTGCCAAGGATCAGAGGGTGCTTGCCTACGGAATGATCCTGACACCGCTTATCGTGGGTATCTTTGCCATCTGCGTCTTCAGCATAGGCCCGTTTGGTTGGCTGGTGATCCAAAAGGAGGAAGCTTCGACCTTTCTGAAAGATGTTGACAGAGTTGTGCCGTACATTGCGATGAAGGTCCTTCCTGAGGGCATTAACGCATTGCTTCTCACCGCCATAATAGCGGCCGCGATGTCGACGATAAATTCCCTCGTGCACGTATCTGCAACCGCCCTCGTCAGGGATCTTATCCAGAACATCACTAAGATTCAGGATTCCACAGCCCTGAAGCTCACGAGAATTTCAATCCCTTTGCTTGCGCTGATTCCCGTTGCCTTTGCCGTGAATCCCCCCGACATCATTGTCGGAATCGTCGGAGTTAGCTTCTCTGTGATAACCTCCGCATTCCTGATTCCCCTGCTGGCGCTGCTGTACTCCAAAAAGCCAGGCCAAGGAGCCGCTGTCGCTTCCATGATCGTTGCCACGGCCGTATGCATAATCTGGCAGGTTTACTTCTACCCAGTGTACTTCACCTATCCGGTAGTTCCCGGAGTGCTAGCCTCTGCTGCAACCTATCTAGCCTTCAACCTCAAAAAGAAGTCTTAATTCTGTTTTTTTATCCTTCAAAAGATCTACAATTTCTCTGTTTATCTCAAAGGCCGACTTACTGGCTGAAATGAGGAGCGTTCTTCCGCACACAAACTTGCTCTTTCTGATCACAATGTCTCTTTCATGCAAGAAGGTCATTCTCTGATCACCAAAGCCGAAAACTTCGTCCCTTAAAGCATAATCGGGAAGGTAAAGCTCGATCCTAGCCCTGGCACCTTTTTTAATTGCATTCTTTGCCTCTTCGGGAATCTCAGATATGCTCCTGTCTGCCCTAACACCGATGATGCAGTCGGCGCGCTTCGTGATCTCCGAATCCTTGGTTATCTCAAAAGTCGTTCTGTGCCTAGCAGTGATGTTAGGATGACCAAAGGCGATAATCTCAAAAATCATTAAAATAAAAATAAAAATTTACTTCCTGTAAAGGGTAATCTCAATCGCAGATACGTTCGCTGTTCCTTGCTCGCTGCTAACCTGCTCGGTCGAGATCCTTATATCCTTCACGTCAACATCGGGCAAGAAGCGCTTTCTGACAATCTCTGCCACGTCGACCGCCCTGCTTATCGCCCTACCACGGGCCTTTATTGAAACCTCCGAGGCTCCGCTGTTGAACTGAGTCAGCACTGCAAGCACGTAATTCATAACCGGCTTGTTTCCAACAAACACCGAATTCTCTGCCATTCCGATCCCTCCTTTTTGTTTTTTCGCTAAAAGTATGGGGAGTTATATTAATTTTTCGTTGTACAGCGACAAACTTATAACTTCTCGATCCTCCTTCAGGTATGCTTGAGGTCGATCTCTGCGGAATTAAACTCAGGAATCCGCTGATACTTGCAAGCGGGGTTCTCGGGAGCTCCTCTTCATCCCTCAATGAAATCGCAAAAGAAGCCGGGGCGGTGGTGACGAAATCGGTGAGCATCGAGGGCAGGGAAGGTTACAGGAATCCTACCGTTTTGAACTGGAGGTGCGGGCTTCTTAACGCAGTAGGCCTCGCATCCCCGCCCGCTGTTAAATTTGCCGAAGAGCTTAGGAGCTTTAACAGGGCTTCTCCGCTTATCGTAAGCCTCTACGGAAAAAATCCCGAGGATTTCTCAGCTCTAACGGAAATATTTCCGATGGCAGATGCTTTCGAGCTCAACCTAAGCTGCCCGCATGTCAGGGGTGCGGGGATGGAGATAGGCAAGGATCCCGAGCTTTCATGCGAAATTGTAAAAGCTGTGAAGGGTTTGACGGAAAAGCCGGTGATTGCCAAGCTCTCCGCGATGCACGACTACGTAAATCTTGCAAAAGCACTGGAAAAGGCAGGAGCTGATGCGGTTGCTATATCGAACACGCTTCCAGGAATGAGGATCGACATAAATTCAGGCAGACCCGTTCTCAGCAATGTTTCGGGCGGTGTAAGCGGTCCAGCTATAAAGCCCATAGCTCTGAAATGCGTTTTCGATCTGTACAAGGTACTGAAGATACCCGTAATCGGCTGTGGCGGTATTACGAACTTCGAGGATGTTCTTGAGTTTATAATGGTGGGTGCTAAGGCCGTACAGATCGGTTCTGCAGTTTATTTCAGCAAAAACATCTTTTTCAGCCTGAAAGAAAGCCTCGTGGCATTTTGCAGGGCAAAAAACTGCAAAATTTCGGATCTGGTCGGCATTGCCCATAGTGTGTGAATTCGAGCATGGTGATCGAAATTGAGAAAAATACCTGTATTCCTCGGAAACATCGTAGAGTTTGCAGGGCTGTGTTCTGGAGCACTAATGATTCTATTTCTGGATAGCATACCTGAATTTCTGCGATTTTTCGCCCTAATCGCCGCCTAGTTTTGTTTCTGGTATTTTTCACACTGTTTCGCCCATTTTCTGGCAGGAAAAATTTTTGGAATTCGGTTTCTCTACTACTTCGTCGGAAGATCCGCGATAACGAAGCTCCCTCAATTTCGTTTTCTGAAAATCTTTCCCGTTCTTGGGATTAAGGTCGATGTTGAGTCTTTTTCGGCCATTTCAAGCCGGGATAAATTCATCTTCTACGCCTCAGGTGCATTTGCCTCGATGTTCGTTCCAACAGTCTGCCTGATTCCCGCGGCGAAGCTCGGAACGCAAACTTTTCTTTTCGTTCTCCTTTTGTGCATCGGAAACATAATCCTCACACTCTACTTCAGTCCCCGGGTCGGGGATCTTTCGAGGACAAAGCGTTAAACTTTTATACCCCATTCCGAACGATTGTTCGATGAAGGCTCTCGAAGGTTTGATAGTTGTTCTGGCCATGTCCGTGCCCTTTATCGCAATAAAAAGCGCAGATATGACTACGTATATCTACTGGAGTCTGGTTTCGGCGGTGTACCTAGCCTACATAGCGGTTTCGAGGTGGTAGAATGCTGATGCTCATCGCTCTTCTGGTATACGCACTAATAGGGACCGCAATAGCGATTCTGGCGAAAAAAAGGGTAAGTTCCGACGAGGAATACTTCGTTGCCGGAAGAAACGTAGGCGGAATTGTGGCTGCGCTCACATACGCAGCAACAACATACTCGGCATTCATGATGGTGGGCCTTGTCGGGCTTACGTACATCTATGGAGTCGGCGCTCTGGGGTTCGAGCTCTACTATCTGGTCGGAACGCTTCTGCTGCTCTCATACTACGCCCCGAAAATCTGGAAGCTGGGAAAGGAGAGGGGGTTCGTAACGCCCGGAGATCTGATTGCAGACAGGTACGGCAAAAACGCAGCCAGGATTCTCGCCTTGCTGGTGTCCATCGCCCTTATCCCTTATATCTCGATCCAGTTCGTTGGCATATCATTTCTGCTGGGAAATTCCATGAGCTTTGAAGCGGGAGTAATTCTTTCTGCGGTCATAACCGCGCTCTGGGCCCTTCTCGGGTTCAGGAGCATTGCCTGGACCGATGCGGTTTTCGGCATCTTCATGCTTTCAATGGCATTGGCTGCTGTGATCTCCGCCTTTTCGATGAATCCAGCGCCAGGCGATTTTTCTAGGCTCGGAGAGCTCCTTTATGTTCCCAACTCCTTCTGGACCCCGGTTACCTTCATTTCCTACACCCTCCCATGGTTCTTCTTTGCACTTACCAATCCGCAGGTTGTGCAGAAGATATTCGTTCCGAAGGATGAGAAAAGCCTGAGAAGGATGGTGGTGCTTTTCGGTCTCTTCGGGCTCATTTACACAATCCTCGTTACCCTCCTCGGTCTGCAGCTGAGGCTGCTTGCCGAAGCCGGGGAATTCCCGAAGGTCACAAACAGGGATCTTGTTACCCCAACATTTCTGGACCTCATTCCCGAATGGCTTGGAGTTCTGATCGCCCTTAGCATCTTCGCGGCCGCTATAACGACTGTAAACTCCATCGTTCTTACGCTTTCCTCGATGTTCACGAGGGATCTGCTGAAGAGCAGAAGCGTTCTGGCCGGAAGGCTCTTTGTTGCTGCCATAACGGCTGCGGTGGCTGTTTTTGCAATCCAGAAACCTAGCTACATTGTCGATCTTGCGGCTATGAGTTCAACGATACTCCTCTGCCAGCTACCGCTTATTCTCGGAGTTATACACTTCAAGGCCGGAGGCAGTCTTTCTGCTGGCCTCACGCTTCTCGCTGGATTCTCCACTGCAATAGCGCTGTACTACACGAAGTTAACTCTGGGAATTCCGGTAAGCGTTTGGGTTCTTATTGTATCCTTTGCCGTCTTCTTCATTGCAGCAATCCTGGAGAAAAGATTTAAAACCTGAAAAATTATTTTTTCTCCATGACAAAACTTGAGGGAATATACTGTGCAAGATGCGGTTCCGAATTCGACCTGGATGTGAAAAGAACGACGAGCTACTCGGCTCCCCTGCACATTCCCAATCTTTACTGCCCCTTCTGCGGAAACAGAAGGCTGATGAAAAAGAAGGGAATATTTTCTAGGCAAGACCTTTAGCGTGGCTGAGGATGTGCTTCAGAGAGGCTTTTATTATCTCCAGACCCAAAATGACCGCCCTCTTTGAGCCCGGAAGGCAGAAAACTACCTTTCCGTTTATTATCCCCGCTGTTGCCCTCGAAAGTATCGCCGAATAGCCGATCTCCTTAAAGCTCTGCATTCTGAAGATTTCCCCGAATCCCTCGATCTCCTTTTCAAAAAGATCTTTTAGGGCCTCAATTGTCAGGTCCTTCGGATTTAGGCCCGTGCCACCTGTCAGGATGCAGACGTCAGCCTTTCTGAGTGCATCGAACACCGCACTTCTTATTTCCATAACGCTGTCGGGTACAAGGTAGTAATCGACCACCTTCTCGGAAAAGGCCTTGAGAATTTCCCTTCCCGACTCGTCATCCTCTGGAATTTTCTCTTTTCCTTTCAGCGGGCCATGCTTTTCGAACCTTGAGCTCGAAACGGTGATTATTGCAACGCCGTACTGTACATCCCTTTCGTGCACTAAAACCACCTTTCAAGTGTGAACTGTGCTGGTTTAATCTTAAGCCTTTCCAGGGCCTTTTCGACCCTTTCCCTGCTGAAATCGTGCTCCTCGCACAGCATCTCGATGATCTTATCCCTGTCCGGCTCCAGAAATTCTATCCTGTAGTCATCGCTGACCTTTGGATTCAGGAAGAATTCCCTAATTGCCTCAAGATTCTCGATTTCCGCCTTAAGCGCCTTCAGAGCTCTGAAAATATCCCCGTGTGTTTTTATGTAGCTGTAGGCCTTCTTGGCCCCCACTCCCTTGATTCCCTCATTGTAGTCCGTCCCGCACAGGATCGCTATGTCCACCAGCTGTTCTCTGGTGATTCCAAGCCTCTTCAGGTTCTCCTCCAGGGAGATTATCTCGGGATTCACATCGACGAAGATATTCTTTCCAGGAAGCTTTCTTTTCCCCGTGATTGCTAGATTTCTCGCAAGCCTTGGAGTGCCGAAAAGAAGCGAGTCGTAATCCTGGCTGCCTGCAAAGTCCGCATCACCTTTCCTGACCATATGGGCTGCCTGGGCCTCCCCCTCGCTCGGTGCCTGCACGATCGGAATACCCATGTAGCCGAGAAGCCTCTTTGAGCTCTCCACGATGTACTCATCAACCCGTGCAGAAGCCTGGGCGTACTTTTTCGCGTATTCCTCTCCGCTTTCAACAGCTTCAATCCACTTTTCCTCGGCTTCAGCCCTCTTCTTCTTTCTCTCCTCTATCTCCGCCTTCTTGAAGTTCGGCGGTTCTCCATCAAAAACGAATATCGGCCTGATCCCGAGCTCGACCATGTTTGTTACCCTGTAAAGTATCCCCGAGAGGTGCGAGGTGATCCTGCCATGAGAATCCTTCAGGGGCGTGCCATCTGGCTGCCTGATCGTGGAAATGAACTGATAGAGGGTGTTGAATGCATCAATTGCAATCTTCCTTCCCGAAAAATAGCTGAGCTCGACCTCCTCCCTTTCGAGCAGATCGCCAATATCGGCACCCATGGATGGAAATCGATCTTCATGATTTAAAGCTTTTTAAGGTGAAACCGATCTATTTATCTTCTTGATCCAATTTCCATTATGCTCTTCGACCCTCACGTCCACACTGCAGGACTGGGGCTCTCAGATCTGTTCAAGCTGCGCGAAAGCGGAGTAACTGAGATTTGCAGCCTGAGCTTCTACCCTGTAAGGCCCCTTTTCCCGCAGACTCTGATAGACGAGTTCAGAAGGCTTGAGGAATTCGAGAACTTCCGCTGCTCTCTGGCAAGCATTAAAATGTTCCCCGCGGTGGGAATCCACCCAAGATGCATACCCCCTGACCATAGAACAGTTATAGAGCACCTTGAGGCAAATGACTGGGTAGCATTTGGCGAAATAGGGCTCGAGAACGCCAGCGATATTGAGAGAGAGGTTTTCAGGGCGCAGATTGAGATTGCAATTGCAAAGGACATTCCCTGCATAATCCACACACCCGGCAGAAACAAGAGGGAGGTGACGGAAAAAACGCTGGAAATCCTGAGTGATGCGGGATTTCCGGAAGATCTTGCTGTGATCGACCACGTTAGCTATGAGAACCTAGATATTGTAGCAAAAAGCGGTTTCTGGATCGGACTGACAGTTCAGCAGGGGAAACTGGGTCCTGAAGATGCGGCAAGAATCGTGGATGAGATCGGAGCGGAAAGATGCATTGTGAACAGCGATGCAGGATTCGGACACGGAGTTATTGACACAGTTGCGAGGACTGCGGAAATTCTTGGAGATGATGCCGGAAAGGTCTGCTTTGAGAACGCAAGGATTTTTCTGGGTGTCTGAAATGAGGCCCACGCTTGACGAGTATTTTATGGAAATCGCGAAGGTTGTTTCGAAGCGTTCCACATGCCTGAGGCAGAAAGTTGGGGCCGTGATCGTGAAGGACAAGAGAATTCTGGCCACCGGATACAACGGAGCACCTTCGAATCTGCCGCACTGCGAGGAGGTCGGCTGCATGAGGGACCGGCTGCAGGTTCCGAGCGGTGAGAGACAGGAGCTCTGCAGGGGCGTGCATGCCGAACAGAATGCAATTCTCCAAGCAGCCAAGTTCGGGATAAGCGTCGAAGGTGCAACTCTCTACTCCACGCACTGTCCGTGCATAACATGCGCCAAGATTATAATAAATGCTGGAATAAAATGCGTTGTCTACGGCAAGGAATATGCGGACAAAAATGGGCTTAAACTGCTTCAGGAGGCCGGAATCGAAGTCAGATACTTTCCCTGCGAGTGATTACTTGCCTTTCCTCTCCTTGGACTTCGGTCTCAGACCGCGGTATCCGCATTTCCTGCAGGTTTCTGCCCTTCTCGGGTTCCTTGCGTTGCATCGCATGCAGATCTTCACGTTGAACAGCCTTGCCTCAGCTTCCGGGAATCTCGCCATGAGTTGAGTTCGCACAGAGTATATAAAACCTTTTAAAATCGAAAATCATTGCGCAGCGGAAGACTTAAAAAATGAGAGCGTAACAGCATCAAGGTGCCGCCGTGGCTCAGCTGGGAGAGCGGGTGACTCGTAATCACCAGGTCGCGGGTTCGAAGCCCGCCGGCGGCTTCATGCCGCTTTTCCCTCCTCGGAGTCTGGCCGTTCCATTTCCCTCAAGCCGCGGCATTGACCGGGAAAACAAATCTCGGCCGATGAAAGGGGGCCCTGAAAAAATTCTGCTCTCTCTCCACGCCTCCCCCAGCGAAGGAAATCGATCGGGAAAATTTCCACTAAGCTTAAATACGACGGATTCTAGGCAGGGCATGGAAAAGGTCAGGCTGATAATAGACGGGGATGTGGCAAGGATTAGCCTGAATCGCCCGGAAAAGAAGAATGCCCTGAACAACCAGGTTTTGAGCGAGTTGAGGCAGGCCGTTGATGCCGTTAAGGATTCTCCGGCAAAGGTTCTGGTTCTATCCGGGGAGGGCGACACATTCTGTTCAGGACTTGACAGGGAGCTGCTGGCAAGTTTGACGCAGAGAGGTGAGCTGGGCGAAAAAGAGCTGATAGCGGCGATAGATTTCGTTCAGGATCTAATATACGACCTGAGAACCATGAAGATCCCGGTAATCGCGGCAGTTCAGCGCTATGCAATAGGCGGCGGATTTCAGCTTGCTCTGACGGCTGACATCCGAATTGCAACTCCTGGAACCATTTTCTTCCTTCGCGAACCAGAATTCGGAATAATTCCCGACATGGGTGCACTCCACATTCTTCCGAGGCTGGTCGGGGACGGGGTTGCAAGGGACATGGTTTTCACGAGACGCCAGATCACCGCAGAAGAGGGTAAAACGCTGGGACTTGTGAACGAGATCTACACGGATCTGGAGAAGGGGATTGCGGAATACGTTCAGAAGCTTCTCTCGGTTCCTGAGTATACGATTTTCGAGGCAAAGAAACTGATTGAGAGAGCATGGATTACGGACCTCAGGGAAAGCCTGAGAGAAACAAAAGAGGCGCAGATCAGGTGCATCAGTGAGTCTGTGAAGCGCTTCAGACAGGGTTAATTCAAATTTTTTGACTTTCTGTCAAAAATTTTTTATACAACTGAATTTGATTTCATTCCGGGTGATTTGATGCACATAATGGAGGGGTTTCTGCCGGCTGAATGGTGCGCATTCTGGTACGCACTGGCAATCCCTGTCTTGATCTACGGGGCCTGGAAGACCAAAAAGGAGATTGAGAGGGATCCGAAAGCAAAGTCGCTGCTCGCTGTCTCTCTGGGCTTTATATTCGTTCTATCGGCATTAAAACTGCCTTCCGTAACTGGGAGCTGCTCACACCCCACAGGAACGGGAGTTGCCGTAGTGCTATTTGGCCCATCGGTGACAGCGTTCCTTTCATCGATCGCGCTGCTATATCAAGCTTTGCTGCTTGCACACGGTGGTTTGACGACGCTTGGGGCCAATACCGTTTCCATGGGAATCGTTGGACCGTTCTTCGGCTTCATAGCCTACAAAGCTCTGAAAAAGTTCAACCTCACCGCGGCCTTCTTTTCCGCTGCGGCCGTTGCGGATTTCATGACATACGTTGTCACCTCCCTCCAGCTCGCCCTCGCATTCCCCGCTTCTCCGGGAATGGAGGGAGTCATGTTCTCCGCCATCAGATTCCTCGAGATCTTTGCCGTGACTCAGATACCGCTGGCGATCATCGAGGCATTCATTGCGGTTTTGCTCCTGAGAAGCATTAGGACTTACTCGCCGGAGGTGATTCCCGCTTGAGGCCCAACAAAATCCTCCTTCTGGTATTGCCGGTGGCCCTAATAGCACTGAGCGGTGCGCAGGAATGGAAGGGAACGGACGACATTGCAGAGGGTGCAATTGCAGAGCTGAGTCCCGATTACAAACCATGGTTCTCTCCCATTTTTGAACCAACTGGAGAGCTTGAGGGTCTGTTCTTCAGCGTTCAGGCAGCAATTGGAGGCTTTTTGATCGGCTACTTCCTAGGAAAGCATGACAGAGAGTCTTGAGAGCATTCAGATGAATTCCAAAAAGGTAATGGGTCCCAAGGCCAGGGTATGGCTGGTTTTGCTGTCCCTACCCCTGATACTCCTGGACACCCAGTCACAGCTTATAGCTCTGACGCTGTTTTCCTTGCTCTCCCTTCACGCTTCAAGGTACTACCTCAAGCTTCTATTAGCTCCGGCGGTTTTCATCCTGTTTTCCACAACCGTCATTCTCTTCACGATCGAGGGGAAGGAGATTGCGAGCCTTTATTTTCTGAAGATAACGGACAAAAGCGTGGAAGTTGCACAAAGCACCCTGCTGAGATGCTTTTCGGCTTTTTCAGCGTTTTGCTACCTTGTCCTGACAACCACGCTACCCGAATTCGTAAACTTGGTCAGAGTGGGTTTTCTGAGGGAGATAATCCTTCTGAGCTACAGGGCAATTCAGGTCCTTCTGGAGGAGGCGGAAAGCTTGAAAATCTCCGCAGAGGCGAGGCTAGGATTCTTGGGGCTGCGCAGATGGGTAAAAACAACGGCGCTTATTGGCCACATGATGTTTCTGCGATCCTTTGAAAGGGTTGAGAAATTCGAGATGGCCAAGGAGGCAAGATGCTATTCAGGAATTTTTCCCTCAGCCAGATCAGAGGGAGGGGGAAAGATCCTTGCAGTTATGATTTTCTTGGCCATTTTCTCGGGGCTGTTTATATGATCGAAACGCGCGATATATGGTTCTCCTATGGTGACAGGGAGGTATTGAAAGGACTGAACTTCATGGCAAGGCAATCTGAGGTCACGGTTGTTATGGGCAAAAACGGAGCGGGAAAAACAACGCTCCTTTTTCACCTAAACGGCCTTCTCAGGCCGAAGAAAGGGGAGGTAAGGCTCAACGGAGTCAGAGTTAGCTACGATAAGAGGGCGCTTTTTGAGCTGAGGAAGAAAGTCGCCCTCGTCTTCCAGAATCCGGATGATCAGATTATAGCACCAACTGTCTGGGAGGAGGTAGCCTTTGGGCCAGCAAATGCAGGTTTGAATCTGGAGAACGCAAAAAGGGCTCTGAAGCTTGTCGGACTTGAGGGTTACGAGGAAAGGCTATGCTCCCAGCTCAGCGGCGGGGAAAAGAAAAGGCTTTCAATCGCCGATGCCATTGCAATGGATCCGGATTTCGTGGTCATGGACGAACCGACCGCTGGTCTTGATCAGCCGGGATTCGACTCGATAGTGGAGCTGATTCTGATGCTCAGAGAACTGGGAAAGGGGGTTGTAATCGCCACACACGATCTCGAGCTCGCAACCAAGGTGGGTGACAGATTCTACTACCTCGATGCCGGGAAGGTCGTTTACGAGGGAGAAAGTATAGACTACCGCCTGGCGAAAAGGCTCGGAATAAGAGGTTTCGCCGGAATGATAATGATCGCCAGCACCACCGATACCTCTGTTGAGCAAATTGTCAATTTTAACGGCGATTCGGAGCATGAAATCCTTGAAAAGACCTTGAAAGCTGTTTTAAAGGCTTACAGAGGAGAGAGCGTTTTGCTCAAGACAGGTGAAGGATTCATAGAGGGGATCAGAAGGATCCTGGAGGGTTTGAAATGAAGGCAACAAAGCTCGAGGTAATTGGCGTGGTCTTCGCAAAGCTCAGGCCGGGCAGGGAGGATGTTTTCGCCGATATAGGCTGCGGAACGGGAGGGGTCTCGGAGTTCTTTGCACCGTATGTTAGGAAGATTTTTGCAGTAGATTTTGATGAAAGGGCTGTTGAGGAAACAAAAAACAGGCTAAAATCGTACAATTCCGAAGTTCTACTGATGAGCGGGCTGGAATTCCTTAAGGAATATGATTATGACCTTGTTTTCTTTGGCGGAACAAAGCAGATCGAGGAAATGCTCGAGGTTGCGTGCAAAAAGGCCAGAAGGGTTGCCGCAATCGCAGCAAGAATGGAGATTGCCATCAGATGTTTCGAGAAGATCAAGAGCCTCGGGCTGAGGGGAGAGCTGATCGTACTTAACATATGGAGGGACTACGAGCTTGCGGGAGGGACGGCCTTTAGGCCCCTCAATCCTGTCTTCCTGGTGGTCGGATGCTCATCGGAGTAAGCTTGGGCCCGGGTGATCCTGAACTGCTGACCCTGAAGGCCATCAGAGTTATAAGAGAGGCAGACGAGGTTATAGCACCAGGTGAAAATGCGGAAAAGCTTATCAGACCATACCGGAATCCGAGGGTTGTCGAATTCCCGATGGGAAGGGGTCAGGAGATTGCAAAAAGACTCGCAGAGGAAATTGCAGACAGATGCCGCAGGGAAAAGATTGCCTTCTGCTGCCTGGGAGATGCGGCCCTGTATTCCACATTCTCCCTGCTGGCCGAGGAGGTTCTGAAAATAGCGCCCGATGTGGAGATCGAGATGGTCCCGGGTGTAAGCGTCGTCTTCTCGGCCCTCGCAATCACAAAGACTTTCGTTAAAAAATCTCTTCTGATCACCGTGGATTTCGAACCCGAAGTTGTGGCTGTGCTAAAGGCAAAAAGGAGCGGGAAAATAGCGGAAAAGCTCAGGAAAATGGGTTTTGAGGATCTGAAATTCGTTGAGAGGCTTCACATAGAGGGACAGAAAATAAGCGACATCGTTCCGGAAGAGGCGGACTACTTCTCGCTGGTTCTGGGGGTGAAAAGGTGAAGGTCCACTTTGTCGGCTTCGGTCCCGGAGATCCCGAGCTGCTCACGGTGAGGGGTTACAGGATTCTCAAGGAGGCCGATGTCATAATCTACCCGGGTTCGATAATTCCTGAAGAGAGCCTTTCGGAGTTCAGAGCCCTCAAGATCAACAGCCACGGAATGAGGCTTGAGGAAATAGTTGAAACGATTGAAAGGTACGTAAAAGAAGGAAAAAAGGTAGCCAGAGTTCAGAGCGGAGATCCGAGTATCTACGGGGCGATTAGGGAACAGATTAGAGAGCTGGAAAAGAGGGGTGTTGAGTGCGAGGTTATCCCAGGGGTCAGCAGCGTATTCGCAGCCTCTGCAAGGGTAAAGACAGAATTGGCAACCTCTGACACGCCCACGCTCATAATAACCCGCGCCGCTGGAAAAACGCTAGAGGAGGATGAAATCGAGAAGCTTGCACGAACGAACTCGACGCTGGTCTTTCTTCTGAGCTCCGGGAAGATCGGAGAGATATCGGAAAAGATTATGAGGATCAGGGGAGACGAGCCCGCTTTAATTGCATACAGGGTTTCTCAGAAAGAAGAGAAGATCATTGAGGGCAGCCTTTCAGAAATGGCAGAAAAATCCGCGGGAATTGAAAGAATGGCAGTATTTATTGTGGGAAAAGCATTAAAGGAGACCAGGAGGTCGAGACTATACGCGTAGCTGTTGTCTGTTTCGAGAGGGATCTGGAAAAGATGAAAAAAATCGCCGAATTCCTGAAAGCCGATCTATACATTTACGGAAGAGAGCCTGAAGACTACGATGCGTTCGTTTACAGGGCAGCGGCGGGTATAGTGGTCAGAAAATTTTGCCGATCGCTGAAAAGCAAGTTCGAGGATCCCGCGGTCGTGGTTTTGGATCCAACTCTGAGCTACGCGATTCCGCTGCTCGGGGGACATGAGGGAGCAAACGAGGTTGCAAAAAGGCTTGAGGGGATCGGTATAAGGGCCGTGATCACGACTTCCGCGGAATTCCAGGAAGGCTACTCAATCGGAATCGGCTTCAGAAGGAATTCCCGGCCGGAAGAGATCGTAAATGCAGTGAAAGCTGCCATGAACGAGCTGGGTATATCCAGCGGGGAGGTGAAGATCCTGGCTACGGCCCTGATGAAGAAAAGAAGCCTGGCATTCAGAGATGCGGCCAGGAACCTTGGAATTCCTGCGGGATTCGTATCCGACGACGGAATAAATTCCATGAAGGTAAGAGAGAGCGCTGCTGTAAAGATCGGGCTTAAGAGTGTTGCGGAGGCCTGTGCTCTATATTACTCAAAGAATAAGGAGCTCTTATTGCCAAAAAGAGTTTACGGGGGTGTTACCGTTGCCATCGCAAGGTAAGCTTTATGTTGTTGGAATCGGCCCTGGAAGCAGGGATTTGCTTACCCTGAAAGCATACGAGGTTATCAGGAACGCCGATGTAGTTATAGGACACAGGAGGTATATCGATTTAATTAGGGATCTTGTCAGGGGCGAAATAGTGGAGAGCACGATGAGAAAGGAGCTTGAAAGGGTTAAGCTTGCCGTAGAGCTTTCCAGAGACAGGAACGTCTGCCTGATCAGCGGCGGAGATCCCTGCATATACGGAATAGCCTCGCTAGTCGAGGAATATCTGTCAACCACCGGGATAAGCCTTGATTACGAAATCATTCCCGGAGTCTCAGCCCTGAATGCCGCAAACTCCCTTCTTGGCTGCGCAGTCAGCGGGGATCATGCTGTAATAAGTCTGAGCGACAGCCTCATCAGCTGGGAAAAAATAGAGCACAGACTGAGGCTTGCGCTCCGAAGCGATGTGCCTGTGGTTGTATACAATCCATCAAGCAGAAGAAGGTCGGAGAATCTGAAAAAGGCCCTTGAGATCGTTTTATCGGAAAGGGGAGACGTAAAGGTTGCGGTAGTGAAAAATGCATACAGAGATGGTCAGGAGGTTTTTGTAAGGAATTTGAGCGAATTGAATCCCGAAGAAGTGGACATGAGCACAGTTCTGGTAATTTCGTCTTCGGAAACCGTTTTCACGGACAGAAGAATGCTCACCCCGAGAGGTTACAGCCTCAAATACGAGGTCGGAGCAAAAACAAAAATGGCAAGGGAGATTGCAGAACAGAGCGCTGGAATCTTGAGGAACATAATTCCGGGCAACACGCTCAAGGATGAGATTGCTAGAAGGGCCGTAATGGCCACGGGAGATCTCAGCTACAGAGATCTGCTGGTTTTCAAGGGTGATCCACAGGAGGGTGTAGAGGCAATCCGTAGGGGGGCCAGGATAGTGGTGGACGTGGAGATGGTTAGGGCTGGCCTGAGAGCTGAGGCCATTGCGGCGGTTAACTTTGCGGAGGAAACCGAGAGGACGAGAACAGCCGATGGAATTCTCAGACTGAAGGAAAAGATAGAGGGAAGCGTAGTAGGAATAGGAAATGCTCCCAGCGCTGCAAAGGCATTATGCGAGATCGCCAAGGAACACAGGCCAGCATTCATTGTTGCGACTCCTGTGGGCTTTGTCGGTGCCGAGGAGGCAAAGGAGATGGTAAGAAGGCTGGATGTTCCATCCATCACAACCATGGGAACTAAGGGGGGAAGTGGGGTCTGTGCAGCCATTCTGAACTGTCTGATCGAGCATGCGAGATCCAATTGAGCTCTACGAGTATCCGAAAGAATGGATCAGGAAGGGTGCGGAGAAAAGGATTTCCAGCGGTTTATACATCCTTACCCCGAGGGGCTGGCTCAGGAGGGGGATAACCACAGGTACTACTGCCAGCGCAGCGGTTGTGGCCTCCATTTCATCCCTGAAGCAGAACGTCAGGCGAGTTGCCGTGAGCACACCCGCCGGAATCCGTGTAAAGGTTGCAGTCTCGGCAAAAAATGGGGTGGCGAGGGCAAGAAAGTTCTCCGGCGACCACGCATTCGATGCAACCGACGGAGTGGTTTTTGTTGCGAGGACTATCGGTGAGGAGGGAATCAGATTCGGGAGAGGCATTGCAAGGGAGGATGACTTCGTTGTTAGCCAAGCTGCGAGGCAGCAGCTGATGGAGAACTACAGAAGGGCCTGTCAGGATTTCGGCTACGGTGGGGGCGTGATGATCGAGGCCGAGTTCACGCGGAAAAGTGAAAGGCTGAACGGGATCGCGATTCTCGGCACAACTGGCTTTGTCGAACCCTGGTGCGAGGAACTTCTGAAAACCAAGATAGAGATAGCTAGGCGCTACGAAAGAATCGCCGTCACAACCGGCAGGGAGAGCTGGAAGGCCGCAAGGGAGCTTTTTCCCGGATTCCAGCCGTTTGTCTTTGGTGTGCACCTCAAGGAAATACTGAACGCCCACGGAGGCGAGATCGTGGTCGTCGGAAAGAGGGGTTTGCTGAAGCACGTTTTCGGCTCCGAAAATCCTGAAGATGTTTTAAAATCAGCGAGGGAGTTTGGAAATGTTCTGGAGGTGGTCGTTTGCTGAACATAGTCGGGGTAGGAATATGCGAGGGTCAGATAACGGAGAGGGCTTCGAAGCTAATATCCCAGGCGGAGGTTGTTTTCGGCAGCAGAAGGGCTTTAATGCTTGCATCGAAGTTCATATCGGGCGAATTCGTTGAGATAAAGAAGTTCGAAGATGAGACATACAGGGAAATTGAGAAACTTGCGGAAAAGAGAAACGTTGTCGTGCTCTCGACGGGGGATCCGATGGTCGCGGGACTGGGAAAGAGGCTGAAGGGCAACGTGGAACCGGGGATTTCGAGCGTCCAGCTGGCTTTGGCAAGGCTGAAGGAGGATCTTTGTAGCACTGTTGTCATTGACGCGCACGCAAGAAAGGCTGAAGATGAACTTGAACTGATAGAGAGACGGAACCTGCTAATTCTGGCCGATAGAGGATTCGATCCATCCCTCTTGGGAAAAAGGAGAGCTGCATTAATCGAGGATATATGCGGAAACGAGAGAATTTCCTTTGGCAGAGCTGAAGAGCTAAGGATTTCATCGGATTATTCGATAGTCTTCGTTTGGAAGTGAGCCGATCGCGGCTGAAGCTAACCTGCGGGAACTGAAAATCTGGGAGTTCTAAATAAAGATTTAAAAAGTGTGTAGAAAATTCAGCCCTTAACTCCGAATTTCCAGGTTCTATCGGTTCCGCTCAGGTATTTGTCTATTGAAAGCGCGGCCTTTCTTCCGTCTCCCATCGCAAGGATTACTGTTGAATCTCCCCTGATAATGTCTCCACCAGCCCACACGCGCTCTACCGATGTCCTGAGCTCATCGTCAACCTCAATTGTGCCCCACTTCGTGGTCTTCAGCTTCGGAGTTGTCTGCGGAACCAGCGGATTGGGACTCTGCCCGATAGCAACCACAACTGTATCGACGTCCATCAAGAACTCGGATCCCTTTACTGGAACCGGCTTTCTTCTTCCTGACTCGTCCGGCTCGCCAAGCTCGAATTTTATGCACTCCATCTGCTTAACCCAGCCCTTTTCGTCTCCTATGTACCTGACGGGAGCGGTTAAAAGCATGAAGTTGACCCCCTCCTCCTTTGCCCGCTCAATTTCTTCCTTTCTGGCGGGCATCTCAGCCTCAGTCCGGCGATAGACGATGTAGACCTCCTTTCCCAGCCTCCTGGCCCACCTTGCGCAGTCCATTGCAACATTTCCGCCTCCGATCACCGCAACCCTCTTTCCGACCTTTATCGGGGTATCGTACTTCGGGAACTCGTAGGCCCTCATCAGGTTAAGCCTGGTGAGGAATTCATTTGCCGAGTAAATTCCGTTTAGGTTCTCACCGGGTATTTTCATGAAATTGGGCAGTCCTGCACCTGTGCTGACGAATACGGCATCGAACTCTCTGAGCAGCTCGTCAACCGTGATCGTCTTTCCCACAATTACGTTTGTCTGAATTTTGACCCCCAGCGATTTAACGTACTCTACCTCCGCCCTGACAATATCCTTGGGGAGCCTGAATTCGGGAATTCCGTAAACCAGAACTCCGCCGGCCTCGTGCAGGGCCTCGAAAACGGTTACATCGTATCCCTTTTTAGCAAGATCCGCCGCTGCCGTAAGGCCTGCGGGCCCAGAACCGATAATCGCAACCTTCTTGCCGTTGGGCTGCGGTTTGGGCGGAATAGTGAACCCCTTTGCCCTCTCATAGTCGGCGGCGAACCTTTCAAGTCTGCCTATGCCGACAGGTTCGTAGCCCTGCCTCTTTCCGAGAGTGCATGAGCCCTCGCACTGATTCTCGTAGGGGCAGACTCTGCCCGTTATCGCGGGCAGGCTGTTTTTCTCCTTTATGATCCTTATCGCATCATCGAACCTTCCTTCCCTTATTGCGAGGATGAACTGAGGAATCGGGACGTTGACGGGGCAACCTTCCACGCAAGGGGGGAACTCCTTGCCCTTTCTCGGCTTGCACTGCAAGCACCTCTTAGCCTCTTCCATCGCCATCTCAGGCGTGTAGCCCAGGGGAACTTCCTTGAAATTCTTTATTCTCTCTTCAGGTGGCTGTTCGGGCATCTGAACCTTTTTTTCACTAATCTTCGCCATCTGAATCACCTCTTACAACCACAAACCTTGTTGTACTCCTCAAGCGCCAGCCTCTCCTCCTCTATGAACCTCCTGTTTCTCGCCATCAGAAGGTCGAAGTCAACGAGATGCGCATCAAATTCCGGACCGTCAACGCAGGCAAACTTGGTCTCCCCTCCAACCTCAACCCTGCAACAGCCGCACATTCCCGTTCCGTCTATCATTATCGGATTCAGGCTGACGATCGTCTTTATCTTGTAAGGTTTTGTCGTCTCTGCAACGGCCTTCATCATGGGCACAGGGCCGACAGCAACGACAAGATCGAACCTTTTTCCCTCATCTATCAGCTTCTTCAGAAGCAAATGGACGAAGCCGTGAAAGCCCTCGGAGCCATCGTCAGTTGCAACGTAGATTTCATCACTGAACTCCGCTATTTCATTTTTCAGGATCAGCATTTCCTTTGTCCTTGCGCCCAGAATCGAGACAACATAATTCCCGGCCTGCTTGAAAGCTCTGACTTCAGGATATATGCATGCTATCCCGACTCCACCTCCAACACAGGCAACTCTGCCATATTTTGCAATCTCTGCTGGCCTTCCAAGCGGTCCGGCGACGTCGGCTAGGTAATCGCCCTCCCTCATTGAATTCAGCTTCTTTGTAGTCTTTCCGGCTTCCAAAGCGGCTATTGTTATTGTCCCCTTCTCAGGGGAAGCGTCGACAAGCGTTAGCGGTATTCTTTCTCCCTTCTCGTCTATTCTTATCATAACAAACTGCCCGGGTTTGCCCTTTCTTGCAATCAGGGGTGCTTCGATCTCGAATTTCTTAATCGTTGGGGCAAGATCGACTTTTTTAACTATTCGGTACATAATTAGGGTGAAGACGTATTATGTTTAAATATTTTATTATTCACTAAAATTACTCCGATTAAGCGTTAAAATTGTTCAACTCCAGTCCTCCTAGATTACCTTACTCTGAAAGCCTCGCCCTTCAGGGCGGGGATGGGGAGAGAGAAAAATTTATAAGATATGTATCCTTTAATGTATTCTAGGAGAGTACCTTGGAGGGCGAATCTCTAGAGTGGATGAGACCTAGAAGCACTAGATATACTAAATACTGGTGTGTCTGTGCTCATTCTCTTTCTAACAATCCATGTCCCCTGAAAACGGGGATTGAAATGAGCAAGAAAAACTTTTGAAACCTGAAAAACTAACATGCTCATGGATGTCATCGTGCGCAAGGGCGAGGTCCAGGGGGACGCGATTCCCCCTCCGTCGAAGAGCTACACCCATAGAGCCTTTATCTCAGCTTCTCTGTCGAAAAAAAGCAAGGTTTTCAATCCCCTAATATCCGGAGACACTCTGGCAACTCTTAAGGCCTGCAATGGCATCGGAGCGGAGTTTAAAAGAAAAGGCAATACCTTCGAATTCCAGGGAACCGAGGGAATAAGAGGGGGCTACTTCAACTTCGAGAACTCTGGAACTACGCTGAGAATCTTCACAGGAGTGCTTTCACTCTGTGGCGAATGGAGCACACTCGACGGGGATTCATCGCTGAGAACGAGACCGAACAGGGAGCTGGTTCTTGCACTGAAAGGGCTTGGGGCTGAAGCAAAGGGAGAAGAACAGTTCAGAGCGCCATTCAGGATAAAAGGGCCTGTGAAGGGAGGGGAGGTGGCAATAAGAGCCGAAAGCTCTCAATTTATCTCTTCCCTCCTCTACTCACTTCCGATTGCAATGGGAAACAGCAGAGTAAGGATCATTTCCACAAAGTCGAGGCCATACATCGACGTAACCTTAGACGTTCTTGAAAAGTCGGGCATAAAGATTGAAAGGAATGGAGACTGCTTTGAGATCCAAGGAGAGCAGGAATTCAGGATGAGGGATTTCTCGGTCCCCTCGGACTTCTCTTCTGCAAGCTACCTGATAGCGGCAGGAATACTCGCAGGGGAAGTGAGGATTTTGAATGCCTTCGATTCCAGACAGGGGGACAAGAAGATCGTTGAGGTCTGCAGGGAAATGGGTGCCGATGTGAGCTGGGAAAAGGAAAAGGGAATCCTGATTGCAAGGAAATCTGAACTCTCGGCAATAAGTTTCGACGCCGGAGACACACCTGATCTTGTTCCGACGATCGCTATTTTATGCGCCACGGCAGAGGGTGTGAGCGAGATATACAATGCAGAACACCTTCGAATAAAGGAAATAGACAGAATTTCGGGAATATGCAGAAATCTGAGAGCCCTTGGAGTTGAGGCTGAGGAGAGAAGGGACGGCATGAAGATAAAGGGACGCAGAGGGGAATTCAGAGGGACAGTGGACTCCTTCGGAGACCACAGAATGGCTCTCGCCTTTTCCCTGCTGGGATTGCTTGGCGAGGTCAGATGCAAAAATGCCGAAGCGGTTTCCGTTTCTTACCCCAATTTCTTCGATGACCTGAAAAAGCTCGGTGCAAGAGTAGAAATTGCATAGAGCGGGATGATTCAGTGTCTCCTTTTCCCAAAAGGATTAGCTTCTCAAATATTCTCTTTTCAATTTCCTCCATCTCCTTTTCCGAGTAGATCTTCTTCATTTCTTTAAGGAAAAGGCTTCCGTGGTTCAATTCTTTTACCTTAAGATGCACGAGTTCATGCCTTGTGACGTATCTGGGCTCCCTCTTCGCTTAAAAACTCAAGAAGATTTCTGTTGAGCCTTAAAGTATTGGCTCTAAAAGAAAAAGATGCTATCTTACGCTTCATCGGAACCCTTCTGAGAGTGATTTTTCCGTTAAGCTCCAGTTCTTGCATCACTTCCTTCAGGATCTTCCTTGGTTCCATATCCTTTCAACCTCTTTCTCGACGAATTCGGAAAGCTCCTCAGTCAGCTCCTTTGCTGCTTTATTTTCCAGCTGCTTTGAAAGATCCTTTAAAATGGCCTTTCTTATTTTAGTGCTGTCTGAAGGTCTTATAAAAATGGGTGCTCCCGACTTCAGCCGTGGAGTAGCTCACCGGCAGGAGGTAAACCGAAACTAAAATATTTTGGTTTACTTAGAATGAATATGGACTTTAAAAAAGGTCTGAAAGATTTAGCTGGAAAGATCAAAAAATCAATTGATAATGCCTCAAAAAATTATCACTATAACTTAAAAGTCAAAGAAACGAAGATGGAGATTTTAATGAAGTTCAAAATGGAAGAGTTGAAAAGAATTTGTGTTGTTAAAAAGATAAGCACTAAAAAAGTGATAAGCAGAGACATTGACCCACAAACCTTATCTATCATTGAAAAAACCGTTGAAATAGACAGAAAAGACGAGCTGGCCGAAAGAATTGCAAATAACCTTTCTCTTGAGGAAGTAGTCCGATACGCCAAGAAATATGGTGTCAGTTATCAAAAAGAATTGGAATATCTAAGGGATTTTGAAAAGGAGTTATTTGGTACAAGAGAAGAACAAGAAAAGGAGGAATACATCCCAAGAGAAGAGATAAAAGAGGGAGTTGTAGAGGAAGTAGAAGATTATGAAGATGAAATAGCCAAAACAGAGAGACCCAAGGTCGGTCGAGCCAAATATGACTTTGAAGAGCTTCTGAATACGATCAGAGATCAATTCAAGCCTGAAACTGTTAGAAATGAAGAGGATTTAGAAAAGCAACTTTACCAATTTCTTTCTGGCAAGTTTAACAACAGGAGAATAGAAAGACAGGTATATGTTGATGGTTCAACGAGAATAGACTTAGTGGTCGATGGAAGATACGGGATAGAGTTGAAGATAGCTGACAGTGCTCAGAAGCTCCATACGCTGACCGGACAGGCTTTATTCTATAAGGAGAATTTCAAGGAGGTTATAGCGGTTATTCTTGACACCGGGGCAAACGTTGATATAGATAGGTTTGTCAAAAAGCTCGAAGAGTATGGAATCCATGTAGTAAGACTCTTTGGAAGTGTAAAGAGGCTAGGTAGGGGAAAAGGAGACGTCATTATCATTAAGCGAAGATAAAAAATAAAAATTTCTTTATTTTCTCTTCTTTTTTGGAGATGGAAACAAATCGAATTTGAGTGTTGAGAAGTCCGAAACCCTTTTTCCAAGGATTTCAGTTGTGTGGGCTTTAGTTATGTGGACTTTTAAGCCTGAAGAAAAGCACGGAAAACGCCTCAAGGTTCATAGAAAGCCACGTTAACGCCGTATCTCAAGGAATTCAGCCTTTTGCTTTTGTAATCTCAGCAAAAAGCGCGAAAGGTCTGCGCGGACCGGGATTTGAACCCGGGCTAACGGCTCGGAAAGCCGTTGTCCTACCACTAGACTATCCGCGCTCAAAGTATCGTGAAGGCTCAGGCTTAAAATTTTTTCGAACTTGACACTCTCCAAGGCTAAAGCCTAGGAGATTTTTGCTTCTAAGGCTCTCATCGGTCTGCTGTTCACGGCCCTTTTAGGCTCCCAAGTCACCCCTTCCACCTCAGAAGCGAGGGCTGCGTCCCCCGTTAACGCCATCCCCATGGAGGTAGCCTATGCTCTGGAAGCCTCCTTTCAGAGTTCATCTCATTGTACATCTTGGCGCAGCTGTCCGCAAGCTCCCAAAGGGCAGTCCTCGACTATGAAAGTGTTCGTTCTCATCTCTTCAGACACCTTTCCGAGCTTCTATGTATTTTTCAAGGTCCATTATACATAAGCATATCGACAATCCCACGATTAAAACCGTAGGCTTTCTTGTCGATTTTCATGTAATTTGACAATCGAAAAATAAAAATAATCTTTTGAAAAAGGGATCTCAATGAGAAGCGCAGTGGGAAAGATACACGGATCCGCCAGTTCGTTCGAGTTCGATTTCGTCGTCACGAACTCAAAGGCAGTGAAGAGAGGGGACTACATCAAGGTCTGGAACGAAAAGGACGGCTGGGTTCTTGCACAGGTTGCAGAGATCCTTGCGGTTGACAGTCCGAAGCTATCGGAGCAGTACAAATCAAAGGAAGTTCTGATCGCAAAGGCCAGAGTTCTGGGGAAGAGGGAGGAGGGAAAGCTAAAAATGCCCTCGAGCCCGTTCATTCCAGGCGACAGCGTCTACACGGCCGAAGACAGCCTGATCGCCGAGACCCTCGGTTTTGCTGAGGACGGGATTTACATAGGCCTTCTTGGAGACACCGGCGTGAAGGTTAAGCTGAATCCGAACACCCTGGTTCAAAAGCACGTCTGCATCCTTGCAAGAACGGGAAGCGGCAAAAGCTACACAGCCGGAGTCATAATCGAGGAGCTACTTGATAGAAACGTTCCACTCCTGATAATAGACCCTCACGGGGAATACGTCTCGATGAAAAGGCCAGGAAAGATCAGAGATAACGAGTTCGGTGTGGAGCCCAGGGGCTACGCTGAAAAAATTGTCGTCTATGCCCCTCCAACCTCGCCATTTATCGATTCAGCCGACAGAGAACTTTCTCTGGACGGGATAAACCTGACGGCCGAGGAACTGATCGAGTTAAGCGGTTTGAGAAGTCCCACCGCTCAGGCGCTGCTATATCAGGCTCTGAGAAATCTGAGGAATTACACGATAGCGGACATCATCGAGGAGGTCGAGAAAATAAAGCACAGCGGAAAATGGACCCTTATCGGTGCTCTATCGAAAATAGAGAATTCCGGACTGTTCAAGCAAAAGCCAACCGATCCAAGAACGCTGCTTGTCGGGGGAAAGGCCAGCCTGATAGACCTGCGCGGTATCGAACCTGCATATCAGAACCTTATCGTCTCAAGGGTTATTTCAAAGCTCTTTGAGCTCAGAAAGAGGGGGGAGGTTGACCCGGGAATGATCGTGGTTGAGGAAGCCCATAACTTCGCCCCTGAGAGGGAGAAGACCGTGGCGACAAACATCCTGAGAACCGTTGCCAGCGAGGGCAGAAAGTTTGGCCTAGGCTTGATGGTTATAACCCAGAGACCCGCAAGAATAGACAAGAACGTCATAAGCCAGTGCAACACGCAGATAATCCTGAAGGTAACAAATCCGAACGATATAAACGCGATAAAGAAGGGGATCGAGGGGATAACTGCAGAAATAGTTGAGGAAATCAAGAGGCTTCCCACGGGCACGGCCGTTGTGGTCAGCCCTGAACTCGAAGTTCCCGTTGTGGTCCGCATAAGGGTAAGGAAGAGTATGCACAGCGAGGCGACCAGCATCACAAAGGAGGAGGAGCCGCAGAAAGAAAGGGAAGAGGAAAGAAAGGAGGAAAAAGAGGAGAAAAAGGGATTTTTGCAGAGGTTTTTCAGAGGTCGCAGATCCTGAGCGCAACGCTGCCAACTTTTGCAAAGAAATCCTCAAAATTTCCCTTTTCGATCTTCTGCCTTCTGAATTCACCCGAAAACTCGAATTCATCCAGAATCATGTCCGCAACGTTCACTCCGTAGGCCCTTTCGAATGCTATCGCTGGTGTCGTAATCCTGGCGTTTATCTCTATGACGTACGGCTGATCAGAATAAACCAAGTCCACGCCCACATAGCCGTGCAGACCGCTGATGACCTCTGCCGCTCCAATTGCTTCGTTGCAGACCTCAAGTGCCGTTTGATGGTCGATCCTCGCAGGAACCACGGCGCCCCTGTACCTGAAATTTTCCAGAATCTGCTCGTTCACACTTGCAACGTCGATTTCATCTCCGACGATCAGGCTAACGCTAAGGGGAATTCCCGGGATGAATTCCTGGGCGATAAAACCATCTTTAACCTCTTCAGAAAATCCTATTCCCTCCCCTGCGCAGGAAACCCTGGGCTTTACGATGAATTTCTCACTAATGGGCTTTTTCGAGGTTTTCGGAACCGCAACCTTTCCTTTGAGCTTCTTGTAGAGTCTCCACTTGTCGGAAGTGATCTCGATAGCCCTACTTGAGGATCCTAGGTTTTCAGCGTATTTTTCCGCCCTTCTCGTGAGATTCAGCAGGAGAAAGCCGTCTTCGGGTGCGACGATCAGGAAGCTATCGCATTTCTCCAGCCAACTGTCTATTTCCTCCATTCTTCCCACTGGAAGCCCCAAATACCCGAACTCATCTCTCACAAAACTGTAAACCTCGCAATGCTTTCTGAAACCGCTGTAAAGAGCTTTAAACATCGAAAGACCTTCAACTGCAACGGAGTCCTCTACCTCCCCGCCGCATGTGGCGAATTCGAAAAGAAAAAGTTTCATACTTCGAGTATGTCCTTCTCCTCCCCTTCCTCTTCGTTCAGGATGATGGCTATGTCTGCAGAATTCTTAAGGGCTGTGGAAAAACCCGGTTCTGCTCCAACAATTATGGTCTCCTTTCCCATCTCCATTGCCTTCATGAGCACGGCCTTGAAATCCGCATCCCGGGTTACAAGGGCTATCACGTCAATGGCTTCGTTGTAAATGAGCTCCATGGCCTCGACGGCCATTCTGACGTCAACGTCGCCTGAAGTCACAACCGGCTCAAAACCATGATTTTCTATCGCCTCTACGAGTTTGTCTGTAGCGTACTGGTTGAGAAAGACCTTGGCAATCTTTATGTCACCGTATTCAGCCAAAAGCTCCCTTATTTCTTTAAGGTTGGTATTAAATTCCTTTCTGAGCATGTTCGGGCCGTCGACCAGAACGCCTATCTTTTTGGCCGAGGCCGATTTTCTCTTGGAAAGATACTCCTTTATTCTCTGAATTCTTGAGCTTTTCATTCTATGTAGCTAGGATTAGAAAGTTTAAAAATCTTATGATGACAGTTTTTAATAATATGGGCATATATCCCCCAGAAACCTAAAAACGATCGTTTTAGATAAATAGCTAAATGCAAAAAAATTTATATACTCAATAGTATATCTACTAAATATCCGAGGTGAAAGAGGATGGTTGAAGAACTCTCCGAAACTGATGAGAAGATAGTCTCCCTGTTGGCCGAGGCAGGGCTCAACAGAAACATAGCAAAGGTTGTTGTGTTCCTTTCAAAGGCAGGGGAAGCCGTTTCAAGGGAAATAGAGAGAGCAGCGAATCTCAGACAGCCTGAAGTCAGTCTTGCAATGAAGGAGCTTAAGGAGTGGGGATGGGTGAAGGAGAGAGAGCTGAAGAAGAAGGGCAAGGGAAGACCGCTGAAGAGCTACAAGATGACTCGGGATCTAAAGGAGATAGCGATGGAGATCATTCAGAAGAAGAGGGAGGAAATAAAGAAAATCGAAAAAGATCTGGAGGAGCTGGAAAAGTTTGTTTCGGCTAAGTAATGTTCTTTGACACCATTTTTGGAAGGAACTTCGGAAGAGTGCACCTTGGCAGTGCAATAGTATTCTGCCACGGATTTCCGTACGAGCCCGGATCGGTAGTGGATAAGGGCTACAGCGAGCTGGCTGATTTTCTCTCCCGAATAGCTCCAACAGTTGTTTTCGATTTTTCGGGCTGCGGAAACAGCAGGGGAAAATTCGGTCTCGATTACTGGGTTGAGGATCTCAGGAGGATTGCAGAAAAATTCGATAGGGTTTCGATAATAGGCTACAGCATGGGCGGACTTGTCGCGATAAGAACCTCGGCAGAGCTCGGTAATTTGGACAGGCTTGTCTCGATTTCCGCCCCGCTTCCGGAGATCTTCAGCGAGGACAGAGTCGAGATGATGTTCGAGAACGCTTCAAGGATCATGAGAACCGGAAGCTTCGAGGAATTCAGAAGAGAAATGGAAGCGATAAGGGAGCTCGATCTGAGGGGATATGCCAGAAAGGTTAAGGGTCAGAAGCTGGTTGTTCACGGAACTAAGGACGAGGTTGTTCCCTTTGAATGCGGAGAAGCGATTTACCGTGAATTTCAGGAACCAAAATACCTCATCAGGGTGATAAACGGGGACCACTTTCTGAGGAGGAGCCCGAAGGTAATGTCAGCTGTGGCCGAATGGCTTGAGGGGAAGATAAAGGAAAGGGAGATCAACCTCAGCCTTTGAGCTTTTCCAGTATAGATAGAATCTCCGACTTCACGCTCTCGATATCCTTTGTCCCGTCCACCTCGTAAAGCACTCCCCTCTTCCTGTAATAATCGATCAGCGGCTGGGTGCTCTTTCTATAAACCGCAAACCTCTGCCTCACAACTTCTTCCCTGTCATCATCCCTCTGATAGAGCTCGCCACCGCATTTGTCGCAGATTCCGGGCCTCTTCGGGGGATCGTATATCAGGTGGTATATCGCTCCGCACTTTCTGCATATCCTCCTGTTTACGATCCTCCTGACGATCTCCTCCTCGGGAACGCTTATGTTGATTACCGCATCAATCTTCCTTCCCATTTCCGCCATGATCCTGTCCAGAGCTTCCGCCTGGGCTATTGTTCTCGGAAATCCATCCAGAATGAAACCCCCCTCGCAGTCTTTCTGCCTGAGCCTTTCCTTAACAATTCCGATCACGATCTCGTCCGGTACGAGCTTTCCCTGACTCATAAACTCTTTGGCCTTTTTTCCCAGCTCTGTTCCCTTGGCAACGGCCTCTCTGAGCATGTCTCCTGTGGATATCTGCGGAATTCCGTATTTTTCCACTATGAACTTTGCCTGGGTTCCCTTCCCCGCTCCGGGTGCCCCCAAGAGAATCAGGTTCATGGATTATTGGAATTCGGATGAAATTTAAAATCTTTCCAGTTCTGCCCAAAACCCGGGCTGCGGAAAATTGTCAGATGGGCTCGGAGGGATTCGAACCCTCGACCTCCGCCGTGTGAAGGCGACGTCATAACCGCTAGACCACGAGCCCCAGAGTTCCTAAGCTTCTATGTTTTTATCCCTTTCTCTCCTGGACAGTATGGATCATTAAAAAGATGCCCTAAAGGCCCTGAAAAAGGAGGGTTTCTGCAATATTTTTGACGGATTTAAAGGCAGGAGAATCCCTTATATCGGTCAGAGGCTTTCCCTCAACATCGAATCTGAAAACCTTCTCGTCTTCCGGGATCAGAAAAACGAAGTCGAAGTTACCGGCTTCAACATCCGGCTGACCCCTGACCCTGTTGACCACCAGTGCGCACTTCCTGAATTTCACTGCCCTGTCCGCAACCGACCTTATCTGGTTGGCGACCTGAAATCCCTTTCTAGTCGAATCCGTCACAACCAGAAGATATTCCACGCTTCTCATCACCCTCCTGTTTATCTGCTCGACCCCCGCCTCCCCGTCGATCACGACGTAGTCAAAGGATCCCGATACCATCTCTATCGCCTCTCTGAGCATAGAATTTAGCTGGCAGTAGCACCCCTCGTCCTCTGGCCTTCCCATGGCAAGGAATGAAAATTTCTCGCCTTCATGCAGGGCTTCAAGAAGCTTGTAGTCTATCGAGCTTGCGATCTCAACTTTGTCGTATTTTTGCCTTATCAAATCTGCAATCTCGTTTCTAACGTCTTCAAGCGTCCTTCTTACCCTTATTCCGAGCGAGATTGAGAGTCCTCCTGCTGGATCTGCGTCGATGGCCAGAACCTTACCTTTTTCCGACAGTATGCTCACTAGGAAGGCGGAAATAGTCGTTTTTCCGACACCACCCTTGCCGACAACCGCGATCTTCATTGCTTTTTGATCCTGTCCCTTATCATCTTGAGTTCTGGAATCTCGCTGCAAACGTCCCTGTAATCGCATTCCTCGCAGTTGAGCAGTTTTTCTTCGTGCATCTTAATCAATGCATCAAGTATTCTCTTCGCCCTGAGAAAGGCATCCTTTAAGGCATCCATCTCGTTTCTTGAGGTCAGGATTATCACGTCAGTTGCCCTCACGAATTCCAAGGAGTTCATAGCCTCATTCACCGCCCTGGCAAGAACTCCAAGGCTGAAACCCTCCTCACTCGCCCTTCTGGCCACTCTGAGCCATACCTTCAGCTGGCTCGGAAGGCTTCTGATCGTCACTCCGTAAAGACTAAGGTTGTAAAATGCATCCCTGAGCGCCCTGAAACATTCGTACTTCTCCAGACCATCCCAGACGACGTCGCAGATCACAATAACCGCCAGAGATCCGTCGGATTCCTTTGAAAGATAAATTCTGTTTTCAGCACTGCCCCATAGGATCAGAAGCGCGGAATTCTGCTTTCCAAGCTCGTAGGCTAGGTCTCCCTTGGTCACAACATCCCTGCCCCTAGCCCAACTCTTGAAGGACTGGGGCGAATATTCCCGAATTGCTCCGCTTCTCAGCCCATTCAGAACTTGTTCTCTTATTTTCTCTATGACCTCCTCAAACATTCAGAGCTCTCCTGCCACTATTCCGGCCCCTATTGCGGCTGCAAGCTGGGGATTCGGGAATTTCACGTAATCTCCTCCTATGGCCCTTTTTATTCTCTCTGTAATGCTTGTGAAATTTGCAACACCCCCTGTTATGGTGTATCTGCCGGTTATCTTCAGCTTGTTCACCTGCGAGGCGGCTATTTTGGCCACGGCGTCGCAAACCGCCGCAATTATGTTCTCCCTGCTTTCGCCGTTGTTTACGTACGATATAACCTCGCTCTCAGCAAAAACAGCGCACTGTGATGTTATCGACAGCTTCTTATTAGATCTAAACGCTAAATTGTCCAAATCCTGAATTTCGATGTCCAGAGCAGAGCTCATGACCTCCAGAAACTTTCCGCTGCCGCTGGCGCATTTGTCGTTCTTTACGTAGTCTATCACGTTTCCGTCCTCATCGACGGATATCGCCGTGATGCTCTGGGCCCCGATGTCTATCACGTAGTCCGCATTTACAACATCCCTTCCGGCAATTGCTAGGCAGACCACATCATCTTCCCTTGCATCGGCAAATTCCACGAGTTCGGCTCCGCTTCCCGTGGCGCAGCAGAGCTTGTAGTCCTCGATTTCCTTGGTTATCGATTCCAGAACCGACTTCATATTCCCGACAGTCTCCTTGACTGCAAATCTGGAAATCTCGCCGTTCCAGAGGACTGCCTTCGTAAACCTTGTCCCAGCATCTATTCCTAGAAACATCATTTACCTCCGTACTTCTCTCCTGCAAAAATTGCTGCCCCCAGAGCACCGATTATCTGCGGATCCATGCCCAGATCCAGGAATTTCAGGTTGAGGATCTTTTCAAGTTCCCTCTTCACACCCTTGTTTTTGGCAACCCCTCCCGTCAATGCCGCCTCCCTCTCCACCCCAACCCGCCTTGCCAGATAGTATATCCTATGCGCCATCGACCTGTTTACTCCCGCAGCTATTTCCTCCTTCGGGACTCCTCGCTGAAGGAAGTGAAGGACCTCTGTTTCCGCAAAGATGCTGCACCTCGCCGTGATCTCAACCGGATTTTTGGCTATGAAAGTCATATCTCCGAGCTCCTCTAGCTTTATACCCAAGGCCCTTGCCTGTATCTCCAGAAACCTGCCTGTTCCGGCGGCGCATTTGTCGTTCATTACGAAGTTCACCAGCCTGCCCTTTTCGTCTATCCTTATAACCTTCGCATCCTGTCCTCCAATGTCTATAACCGTCCTGACCGACGGATTGAGCCAGAACGCTCCTCTAGCATGGCAGCTTATCTCGCTAACATGCTCTCTGGCATAACCCGCCTCCACAAGCTTCTCCCTACCGTATCCCGTGGCGAAGATTATCACGTCATCCTTCTTCAGCCCCAGCTCCTCCAAAAGCTCACCCATAACCTTTTTCGCCGATTCTATTGGATTCGGGAGGACCCGCATGTTCTTCCATCCAACAACCTTGCCGTTCTCCAAAATAACCGCTTGAGCGGTGAGGGAACCGACATCCGTACCGCCAAAAAGCATTTGATCACTTCCTCCTTTTCCTCCTTCCCTTGACCACAACATCGTTAACAAAGTTTAGAATCATCTCCTGAACAACGCTGATCGGGGTTATTCTGCGATTCCAGCAATCCCCGTCCAGTCTGAGCACAGGAATCCCATCCTTGGAGAGCTCGTCTCTGAGAATCCTGAAAACGCTCTGGGACTGCTTGCATGCATGATGACCGCTGTAAATCGCGCAGTTGGCGTTGAGCTCTCTGATCATATAAACAGCATCCTCAACCCATTTTAAGCCCATGTTTTCAGCACCCATCTGTCTGGTCATAGCGTAGTTCCATGCGGTGGCCGCGAGGACATCAATTGCTTCTTCCTTTGTCTCTGCCCTGTATGAATCTCTGAGCATCTGGCTGTTGAGCATATCGTTCAGGTAGCTTATTCCGTTATCCTCAAGCCAGAGCCAGAACTCAAATAAATCTATGTAATAGCCAGTGTAAACCCAGAAGCTCCTTGCAATTTCTCTCTCCGCAGGATATTCTCCCCTTCTCCGCCTCTTTTCAGCAACCTCAACGAGTTTTTCGAACATCGAGACGGCCTCATCCCTTCCCCACATCGTAAACCTGGTTCCGTAGCTCATAAGCGTGAAGAGGTTGGGAACCGGGCAGGGCGAGAATTTCTTTAGTTCGAAAAGTTCCCAGAATAGCTCGTTGGCCTCGTTCGCCTTTTCAAGCGTTTTGATCATCCTATCCTCGTCCGCCTCCCCCAGTTCTTTTTCAAGCCTCAGGAACATCTGGCGGAAAAGCCTTCTGTAAAGCTCAAAATCCCTTGAAGATTCCCCAGTTTTGTCCAGAATAATTTCTGGAATCCCTAGATACTCAGAAACAAACTCATGAATCTTAGAATTCGCATCGCAACCACCGGGAGCTGCAGAGATCATTATGTCCGGCGAGAACTCATTGCCATCCTTTGACAGCAATACCGATCCCAAAGCGATCGTGTTCGCGGAGCATACGAAATCCGGGAGGCCCAGTGAAACCGCGTAGTCCCAGTAGGGCTCCCCCTGGTGTGCCAGAGCGTTAACACCTATCGTTGTCACAACTTCAGTCGTGTAGGGCACCGCATTCTCGAACAAATTTACGACTTCGGGAGGGAAATTGAAGGGGATCATTACGACCTTTTTGCCCTTCTCCTTGGCCTCTACGGCCTCTACAATGTGTCCTCCGAGTATTTCCTGCAGGAACTTCAGTCCCGCGCCATCGTGCCTTTCGTCCAAAAAACTCCTGAGCGTGTGATCCTGTTCCTTGGCGAACAGGCTCAGCAGTCCGCCGATTTCGTTGCTGGTGTAGGAGCCAAAGTTTTTGATGGTTTTGAAAATCTGGTAGCTTCTCAATACCAGTCCGGTCTTGATCTCGGCCAACGAGATCACCTCCCAAGTCTTTCCATGAATGCCTGCACCCTCGTCTTTATCCTGCCGATGTCGGCCGAGGAGGCATACTCCTTTTCAAGCACCAGCACCGGAATGCCCTCCTTTTCCAGATCCATTCTCAGCTTTGCGTTCTCTATTCCGAACAGATCGCAGAACTTATTGTGAGTTAAGATCACTCCATCGGCTCCAGAGATCTCGAACATCTGTTTAACGAAGCTCTTTCTGAAGTTATACTCCCCAAACATTCTTGCACAGATCTTCAGGTTTTCAAGGTACTTTTTCGCGAGAAAATCGTAGATTTCGCCACCGTCGTAGGTTTTCATGTTCCAGAATTCTCCGCAGCCAAAACATGTTGTCTCAGCAACGATCAGGGCTCCCATCTCCTCTATTTTCCTCAAAAGTTCAAACTCGTCGAGAGGGCTACCTGCAAGAACGAACTTTGCCCTAGGCTCTATTTTCCTACCCTCCTCCATAACTTCCGAGAGTATCTTTTCAAAAACAGCAGATGGCACCGATTCCCTGACTACGCTCAGCGCAATTGCCTCACTTCCGTAAAAGCTAGGTTTTTTAAACCTACTCGCATTGAAAGCCCTCATTTTTTCGTTTATTCTGTCCTGGAGCTCTATCTGTTCTGCAATGCTGTCTTCTGAAATCTCGATTCCGAAATTCTTCTCCAGAAAGTCCTTTAGGTTCTTTATTTCCTCTGCAAAGAATTTCAGGGTGTCTTCGTTCACCAAATGCGGAACCTTGAAGTAGTACATGAACTTGGCCTTTCCTGTATGGAGTATTTCATCGAAGGTGCCCATCCAGTGGTCACATCCCCTGACCCTTATGAGCCCGTCAAGGAAATCGTAGCTGCCATTCAAAATGAGTTCCAAACAGCTCCTGCACAGGCTGCAGTTGTATCTTGAAAGGTAGGAGTCCGCGTTGGACGTGTCTGGATTGCTGTTTCCCCTGAGTCTGAATGGCAGAACTCTACCGGCCTCCAAAACCTCTCTTGGCAATGCGATGCACGCATGACCGACAACAAATCCCCCATCCGCCTTCCATTCCTTAACGTACTCATTCTCCAAGGAATTCGCTATAGCAAAAACTCTTTCGATAGCCATATTCCCACCCTATCTCTTGGACAGAATGCCTCCAAAAGCCTGAATCACCGGAATCGCTACGGCCGAGAGAATCTGCGGATTGGAAGCTATGACTTCCACCAGAGACTTAATCAAATTGTTCAGCAGTTTTTCGAGCTCATTTTTGTCTGAAGCAGCAATTACGGAGTTTATAAGGTTTGAAATGGCCTTAGGATCGCTCTCGGAAACCGCATTTACGAGTTTCGCGATCCCTGTCAGTATTTCACCCAGCCGCTTGGTGTCTATCTCACTGATCAGGGAAGTAACGATCTGGGCCGAAAGATCCGGCGGAAGCTCATTGAATTTCGATAAAACCTTAGAAGTCAATCCGGAGACGGTATTTACCGCTGCAGGCAGCAGCGGAGCCAGAACCATCATATTCAGAGGGTTTTTCCAGAGTGCAGCGTTCAGACCGTCGCTCAGATCATTGAGATCATCGAAGAATGCCTTTATGGCCCTTACGATCTCTTCCATGTTCACCGAATTTACCAGCCTTTCCATCGCCGCCTCGGCAACTTCTTTGAACTTTCTGTCGCCCCTGCCCAGTATGTAGTTCCCTTCGTGAACTTTGTTTACGATTGAAGAAACGGCACTGATTGTTTTTCCAAACTGCTCAAGATTGAGCCTGTTGATCGTTTCGAAAAGTACGTTTGCCAGAACTTCGGATGGCATCTCAATGCGGGTCAGAGCTTCATTGGCAATTGCCACACCCGCGTTCAGCACGGGCGGGATGGAGGATACCAGATTCCCAACCTTGACCGGGTTACCAAAAACCTTCCTGTTAATAACCTCGAATGTTCCGTATGTACAGACTGCCGAATCCTCGATGAATTTTCTCAGCTTCCCAAAATCCAGGGTGTCGATGAACTCCCCGATCTTATCCCCTGCGAGGTCAGCAACTAGCTTAGGGTGCTGCTTTCTCAGCCTATCTATCTGGTCAAAGAAGTTGTTAACGACGTTTGCAGCATAGGATGCCCTGAAATCCCCTGCAACTCCTTTTAAAAGCCCAAAAACGGCCTCCTCCGAAAATTTGGATATGTAGGAATTCACACCCCCCAATACGGCAAATGCAGCATTTGCGCTTCTTGGCAGCAGGCTGAAGAGGGTTGTTGTAAATTCCAGATCCCTGCCCAGAGTTTCCCTAACACCCCTCTCAACTTTTAGCGGGTCGGAGAACTCGTTGGCTACCCTCCTCACAAAATCCTTATACAGCACAGATCCGCCAAGCACCTTAAAAATTTCAAAAAACATGTCCGCCACAAAACCACCTCACAGCTGTTTGCAGTCATAAAAATATCTCGCAACATCCATCTGGCACAGCTGCCTTCCACCCATCCAGAGCTGTATTATCTTAACATCCCTCCAGTGCTTCTCCACATCATAGTTCCTGTCTATCCCGTAGTGACCCAGCAAATCCATGGCCCTTTCGGCAACCCTGCAGCAAGCATCGCACACCTTCAGCTTCAGGGCCCTTCCCCGGGCAATCATCTCGGCCGAAAATCTATTGCCGTAGTAATCCGGCCTGTCAAGCATCCTTGCATATGTATAAACGGCCGACCTGCAGATCTCGATCTCGGCTGCGATATCCGCCAGAACGGCTGCTACAGCCGTGTTCTCTTTTAAGGGCCTGCCCCTGTACCTCAGCTCGCTGCACTTCTCGAAGAGTATCTCGTAAATGTTCTCCATGGCTCCCAGGGCCATTCCCGCACTACCAAGACAACCAGTGGAAATTATTATCCTGAAATACTTGGCATCCAGCCCCTCTCCCCATGCCCTGTAGCGCTTCGGAACTCTCACGTTCTCAAGCCATATGTCGGAGTTCTTGTCCGCAGCCATTCCAGCCTTTCTGTATGGCTCTCCCTGCTTAACCCCCGGAAGATCGGCGGGAACGTATATGTAGGCGAAGTTTTTCTCGTCTGGAACACCGGGGTTTGTCGTGCAGACAACGCCGAATAAATCCGCAACCCCGCCGCTGTTCGTCGGCCAGAGCTTGTGGCCGTTTATGACCCACTCGTCCCCATCAAGCTTTGCAGTCGTCCTTATCGTTTTACCTTTCAGCTCATCGAGGTTCTCGATGTCTGAACCTCCCTGTGGTTCGGTCATCGCATTTGCGGCCATTGTTAGCTTCTTTCTCATAAAGAGCGGTGCAAATTCGGCACAGAGATCATAGTTGATGTGGGGCTTCACGGCAATGACGAAAATCGGCCACAACGTTACGCCAACGGACACCGCAATGCCTGTATCGTATCTTCCAATTTCTTCCATAACCCTAGCACAGATCGAGCCGAAATAATCCGAACTGCCCAGACCCCATCCCCCGAATTCCTCGGGCCAAACTGCGGTCTGGATGCCGTAGTCGACCATAAGCTTCTCCAGAGCCGGCTCTATTGTCCTGTGCTCTTTCCAGTCCTCATCGAAATTCCTCCTGTGAGGGATAACGTATTTCTCTCCCCAATCCCTGATTATTTCGGCCATGTACCTTTCCAGGGGAGATTCAAATTCCCTGATCCTTGCAAACTCCAAGAATACCACCTCCTCACCACAGCTTAGAGCCAAAGTGATTGGCTGAGAGTTCCAGAAGAAGGTGGCTGGGATTCAAGAGGGTCCGGATGCTCTTTGCATCCCTCCACTGCTTCTCCAGAAGCCCCTCCCTTGCATAACCCTGCGAGGCCATGAGCTCCATGGCCCTGTCCGCGGAATTGAATGCAGAATCCGAGCATTTCAGGGCGGCTACTACTGAGAACGCGTAGACTTCCTCATCATCTCTGTCCTCAAGCATGATCTTGGTCAGCATCTGCGCGACAGCCTTTGCCTCAAGGGCCTCGCGAATGACGTTTGCAATAACAGCGGCATCGACTGTGTTGTCTCTGAGCGGTTTTCCCCTGATGGTCCTCTTTTCGGCCCAGTCCCTGAGTATCCTGCAGGAATCGTAAGCGGATCCAACGCAGAGAGCAGAAAGGCAGAGGTTCAGATATGTGTAGAGCTTTTTCCAGGCGTCACCTGTTAAAATTCTGGTCTTCTCTATCTCCGCATTTATCCTGACATCGCAATTTTTACTTGCAACCAGCCCCGTGCTCTTTATCTGTTCGCCCCTTTCAACATTCTCGGCATCCACAAAAGCAACTGAAATTCCGCTGTAATTGCAGAACACGGCAAAAATGTCCGCGTCGTAGCCCGAGTTCAAGGGCCTCCCAAAACCCTTCAGCTTTATTTTGTCCCCGACTGCCACGGCTTTAGCAAGTTCAAAGCCTTTGAAATCGCTCTTTCCAAACTGCGGGGGAAAAATTGCGATCTTGCACAGCCCTGCGGACAGTTTATCGGAAAGGTAGTCAAAAACCTCTGTCCCCATCGATGAAATGGATGCCGAAATCAATGCCGAAAGCACAAAGCCAATTCCTGCATCTGCCTTTCCGATCTCCTCAAAGCTCCTCAGTAAAACTTGCGGAAGATCCTCAAAGCTTATTCCCGCTCCACCCTTAGCTTCCGGCACGACGAGCTTCTGCATCCCTATATCAAGAAAAAGCTTCTCCAGGGCCCTATCCGCAATTTCGACCTCGTCGTCAATCTGGGCTCTGTAGGGGATGACCTCTTTCTCGGCCCATTCGTGTATACTTTTAGCCAGCATTTCAGCCACGTCGCTCCTAAGCTCGGAAATATTCTCGAACTCCAGTTTCATCATCATTAGTTATTATATCAACATTCATAAAAATCCTTTTGTAGACTCATGACACCTTCTTGCACATGCTTTAAAAGAGCATGCACAAATATTTTAAATCCTGTCCTTAAGGCTAGATCGTGAAGAAAAGGTTGCATACGACCATCAGCGAGGAGGCGTACAGAATTATCGAGAAGCACCTCTCCGAGTACGGAAAGGTGAACGCGCTGGTAGAAGAGGCCCTCGTGGCATTTGACAGGTTAAAAAAGGGGAATTTTGAGGGTCAGTGCAATCTCATGGAGCTCATGGAGGAGGCAAATCTTGTCGCCTTCAATGCAAAAACCGTTGAACTGGTTGTTTCCGGGGAAGTTGAAAAGGCTTTGTGCGACAACGAGCTTGAGATAATCGTTAGGAGAATCTACAAAAAACCGATTTCGGAAGTAACGCTACTTGAAGCCGTTAAAGGAATAGAGAGCTGTCTTCTGACGACTAGAAAGGCTGCAAAGGTAAGTTTTAGAACCGACGAAAGGGGATACTACCTGCTCGTGACTTCCAATCTTGGGAGAAATACAGACATCATAATATGCGAAATTCTAAGGGGATTTCTTGAGAGAAACTTCGCCGCAAAGGTTTCCTTTGAGGTTTTCCCGCAGGGTTACAGTCTGTTAATCGAGCCCAAGGACGTGGAAAGACGTGAAATCGCAGCTCTGCGGCACGAATCCCAGACGGCTTAAGGAGACATCCCGATTTTTGAAACGCAATTCTTGCAAAATCTCGAGCTCTTCAGATCAACCTCAAAGACGCTGCTTGAGAAATTCATAACGCAGCCCGGAGTCTTGCAGTGAGTCAAACCGAAGACGTGCCCCAGCTCGTGAGCGGCTTCTTTCAGAAGCCTTTCCTTCAGCTTTTCTCTGTCTGCACCGAATTTTAGCCTGTGATACGAAACGACGGCTCTAAGACCCCCGAGCTCCGCCTCTCCAAATACGAAGTTGAGTCCCCTTGCATACAGATCCTCGGAAGTTACCGCAAGCGTTCTCTTTTTTACCCTAAGCTTCGAAATTATGCAGCTCGAGTTATACTGCCCCCTCCTGCTGTAACAATCCTGGGGTATGGGAATGGTAGGCAGAACCGAAACTTCCGTTTTGAAAACTCCCCTGAGTTCTCCAGCAAGCCAAGCAACGAGTTCTTTATCAACCGCCCCCAGAGGCAGAAGCTGGATCATAGGTATGGAAGTTTTTCCGCGATTTCTTTGGCCACATCAACGCCAAAGTTAGTCACGATGTAATACCCGGCGTAGATGGTGCCAATGGAACACGCCAAGTTCGTCAGGGCTGCAACGAGTATCACCCTGAAGAACTTGTTGTTCAGCATCTCCCTCAGACTGCTGGTTTTGAAAACATCCTCGACATCCTTCATCGTCGGCTTCCTGATCCATGCTTCCACAGCTCCGGAGATCCATCCCGCCGCTATGAAGGGATTGAGCGACGTTAGCCAGGCGCAGAGAAATGCCGAAATTACCGAGAGGGGATGTGCCCTTGCAAAGAGAGCACCAAGAGCCGCAGTTATTCCGGTGATCAGGAACCAGTACAGGAAGACTTTGGAGAGCAATTCCGTGGCAAATAAAGCTGTTGCAAGAAAGAAACCCAGAATGACCGCCACAAATGCTATTCCTATCCATTTCAGAGCTTTGCCTTGCTTGACTTCGACCAGCTTTGCGGGCTCCGGAACGCCCCTCTGCATAGCTTCCATGATCCCCTTCTTGTGCCCCGCTCCAACAACTGCAACTACCTTATTGTACCTCTCCATGGCCCTGAGCAGATTGTAGGCCATGAATTCATCCCTTTCATCGATCAGAACCTTTGCAGCCTTTGGGGAGATTTTCCTGAACTCCCTGACCAGCAGATCTATTACATCCTCCTTAAGGATTTCCTCTGCCTCGATATCCTCGGCGAAGGATCCTCTGAAGATGTAGTAGATGAACTTCAGCTTCTCCCAGAAGCTCATCTGCTGCCAGAGACGCTTGAAAGTTATCGTTATGTCCCTGTCTATGAGCAAAACGTCTGCATCGATCTCTCTTGCCTTTTTTATGGCCTCCAGCATTTCCTCTCCGGGCTTGGTATTCATTTCCTCTCCAATCTTCCTCTGAAAGTATCCCAGAAGCAGCTGGATCAGTATAAGGAAGAAATCGCCTCTCCTGAGAATCTCGGTTACCTTAACCTCATCCCTTTCACCCATCAGAGCCCTGTAACGCGCTGGGCAGAGTTCAACCGCAACGGCTTCGGGCTTCTCGTTCTCTATAACTGCCTTAACATCTTCAACGCTCTTCTGCAAGACGTGCGCTGTGCCGACGATGATCAGCTTCTTTTCCACTCCAGCACCTCCAAGAATTCAAGGAGTTCTCTTATCTTCATAAGATCGCTTCTCGAAACAATTCCAGCGATTTTCCCGTTTTCAACGACTGGTATTCTTCCGATATCTCTTTCGCTCATAATCCTAAAGGCCTCAAAGGCCGGATCTTCAGGTTTCAGGGTGATCACTTCCTTGGTCATCACATCCTCAACCTTGGCATTTGGATCCGCGTGCATTATATCTTTAAGCGTCACTATTCCGACGAGTTCTCCGTCCTTCACAACTGGATATCCGAGATGCTTGTACCTGAACATCAGGTCGATTACCTCGCCAACTTTGGTTTCAGGGGAAATTGAAATCACGGTTCTCGTCATTATGTCTCCAATGGAAAACCTTGAAAAGAGGTCCTCCGCGGTTACTATCTTTTCCTCCTCGCTAGCGCCTAGGTAAATGAACAGGGCTATGAGTAGGAGCCAAATATTCAAACCGAAGAACCCTATTATACCCATAGCCACTGCAATCGCTTTTCCAATCCCCGCAGCTGTTTTTGTAGCCTTGCTGTAGCTCGTTCGCCTCGCAATCAAGCTTCTCAAAACTCTTCCGCCGTCCATTGGAAAGGCCGGAATGAGGTTAAAGCCCGCGAGTATGGCATTGAAGTATGCACTGATGAGGAAGAACATCGAAATGCCGCCAGCTGTAATCAAGGCTGCAAAAAAGCTAAGAAGTGCGATCAATAGACTTGTCAATGGCCCAGCTAAAGCGATTGCAAGCTCTTCTTTCGGGTTCTTCGGGATTTTCTCCATCATCGCAACGCCGCCGAAGATGAATAGGACAATCCCCCTCACCTTAACGCCGTATCTCATCGCAACAAGCGAATGGGCAAGCTCGTGCAGAAGAACCGCAACGAAGACGAAGACGGAAGCCAGAACGGAGAACACAATTCTCTCAAACTCTGCAAGATTTGCAAAGCCAAAAGGTGAAGAAGTGACGTAGAAGTAGCTTGAGAGAACGAAAAGTATTATGAAAAGGCTCCAGTGAATCATTACGTCTATTCCAGCAATCCTCGCAATGCGAAGCGATGCATCCATGAAAATCATCTTCACTCAACCTTTAAGCTTTTAGGTTCCAAGACGAGAAAGATATATATCGAGATTAAAACAGAACTCGATGACTCTGGAGAAAGAATACCTCGACATCACGTTTCTGAAGGATAGCGGATTTGTCAGAAAGCGCTGCGTTAAATGCGGAAAGTATTTCTGGACTGTAAGCGAAAGGGACGTTTGCGGAGACCCGCCATGCGGAGGGTATACCTTCATAGGCAACTCTCCTTTCAAAAGGAGTCTTGAACTCGACGAAATGCGTGAATTCTACCTCAAATTCTTCGAAGAGAGGGGGCACGCGAGGATAGAGAGATATCCCGTTGTGGCCAGGTGGAGGGATGATATCTACCTAACTATCGCCAGCATAGCCGATTTTCAGCCCTTTGTAACCTCGGGCATCGCTCCGCCCCCCGCAAATCCCCTCACGATTTCCCAGCCCTGCATCAGGCTCGACGATCTGGACAGCGTCGGAAGAACCGGGAGGCATCTGACGCTCTTCGAAATGATGGCGCATCACGCGTTCAATTTTCCCGGGAAGGAGGTCTACTGGAAGAACGAAACTGTGGCTTACTGCACGGAGCTACTGGAAAAGCTCGGAATAAGAAGGGAGGAGATAGTTTACAAGGAGGAGCCATGGGCGGGAGGTGGAAACGCAGGCCCATGTCTGGAGGCGATAATAAGGGGGCTTGAGCTTGCGACCCTCGTCTTCATGAACCTGAGGGCAGACGAAAAGGGAGACATTGAGATAAAGGGCGAAAGATACAGCAGAATGGAGAACTACATTGTCGACACAGGCTACGGGCTCGAGAGGTTTGTTTGGATGAGCAAAGGATCCCCGACTGTCTACGATGCCATCTTCGGAGGGGTTCTGGATCGAATATTCCAGTCCAGCGGCCTGGGCTATCTCAGAGGAAAGGATGCAAGGGAAATCGTGGCCGAAACCTCCAGACTTGCGGGAATGGGATACCAGCAGGACAGAATTAACCTCGAAATTTCAAGAAAGTTCGGGATGGATGTTGAAGATGTTAAAAAGCTCGTTGAACCTATTGCAAAGGTTTACTCCCTCGCTGACCATACCAGATGTCTCCTGTTCATGCTGGGCGATGGTCTGGTTCCCTCCAATGCGGGCGGGGGGTATCTGGCAAGGTTGATCATAAGGAGAAGCCTGAGACTTGCAGAAGAGCTGCAGCTTAACCTTGAACTCTACGATCTGGTTGAAATGCACTCTAAAATACTAGGATTTAAGTTCGATGTACCCATGGAGACGATCGAGGAGATCCTGAAGCTTGAAAAAGATAGATTTGCCTCCACAATCTCGAAGGGACTTCGAATGGTTGAGAGAACGATAGAGAAAAAGAAGAGCCTGGGAAAGGATGATTTGATCGAATTCTACGATTCCCATGGCATTCCTGCGGAAGTAGTGCTTAGGATAGCCGAAGAGAAGAACGTCAGAGTTGACTTCCCACCCGATTTCTACTCCGAACTGGCCAAAAGACATTCAAAAGCGGTAAAGGAGAAAAAAGAGGAAATAAAGCTTTCAAAATCCTATCCAAAAACCGAAAAGCTTTACTACGATAATCCGAAGCTCTTTGAGTTCTCCGCAAGGGCAATAGGATTTGAAAACGGTTTCCTGATCCTAGACAGAACTGCATTCTACCCCGAAAGCGGCGGTCAGGACAGCGATACAGGGTTTATAATCTCCAACGGAAAAAGGTTGAGGGTCAGTTACGTTACCGAGCTTGGCGGGGTCGTTCTTCACAAGATAGATGGATCCGTGCCGCTGGGGGAGGTAAAGGGAGTAATAGATCAGGAGAGAAGGCTCAGGCATATGAGGCATCATTCGGCAACGCATGTGCTTCTCTACACTCTGCAGAAGCTTTACGGAAAGCACATCTGGCAGGCGGGAGCGAGGAAAGAGGCTGATAAAGCGAGGCTCGATGTCAGCCACTATAAGAAGGTCACCGATGAGGAGGTAAGGGAAATAGAGAGGCTGGCAAATAGGGAGATATTTGCAAATAAGGACATAAGATGGTTCTGGATGGACAGAATTGAGGCGGAAAGGAAGTTTGGATTCAGACTTTACCAGGGCGGAGTGCCTCCTGGCAAGGAGATCAGGATAGTCTGCGTTGGCGATGACGTGCAGGCGTGCGGCGGCACGCACTGCAGCAAAACAGGCGAGATCGGGTTTATAAAGATCCTTTCAGTAGATTCTATTCAGGACGGTGTCGTTAGATTCGAGTTCGCGGTTGCAGAAGCAGCAATTGAAGCAATTTCAAAAATGGAATCCCTGTTAAAGGAATCAAGCAAGATACTGCGTGTAGAACCGCAGATGCTTCCTAAAACTGTTGAAAGATTCTTTGAGGAGTGGAAGGAGCAGAAGAAGGAGATAGAGAGGCTTAAGGAGAGGATTGCGGAGCTTAATGGCGAAAATTTGCTTCGGACCGCTGAAGATTTCAGCGGTCTCAAGGTTGTTGCCGAAGTGATCGATGTAGATATGGCCGAGCTTCAGAAACTTGCAGATTATCTGTCCCGAAAGGGCGCTTTGGGCTGTCTTATGGCCCAGGGCGAGGGAAGGGTATTTGTTGTTGCCTTTGCCTCTGGAAATTATGATGCGAGGGAAATCCTGAGGGAGGTGGGGAAGTACGCGAAAGGGAGCGGTGGAGGTAGGAAAGAGCTCGCCCAGGGAGCAGCCGAGAGACTGCTCACAAGGGACGAGCTCGCAAGTATCATCTTTGAGTACCTGTCCAGAAAGGGCTGAGTTCATTCCTGTAAGGGGGCTTCCCCTGATCAGGAAAGGGGACGACATTGCAAGGCTAATCGCGGAAAACGTAGAACTGGAGGAAGGAGACGTTGTTGTTATCTGCTCTACGATCGTTGCAAAATCCGAGGGCAGGGTTAGAAAGCTGAGCGATTACAAACCCAGCGCCCTAGCGTTTGAGCTGAGCAAAAAAGTCGGAAAGCCACCCGAGTACGTTCAGGCAGTGATAGAGGAGAGCGAGGAAATCCTGATAAGAGGGCCTTTTCTGCTTGTGAAGGCCAAATACGGAAATATCTGCGTTAATGCTGGAATAGATGCCTCAAACATAGAGAAGGGAAGCATAATCCTGCCCCTTCCCGATCCAGACAGGAGTGCTGAAAAAATCAGGAAAAGGCTTGAGGAGCTGACTGGAAAGAGGGTTGGAGTGATAATCACGGACACGAATGGGAGGTGCTTCAGAAAAGGTGTTGTCGGAGTTGCGATAGGGATTTCGGGCATAAGGCCGATGAGGGACTGGAGGGGGACAAAGGACCTGTTCGGAAACGTTTTGGAAGTCACAGTTGAATGCATTGCCGACGAAATCGCCGCTTTTGCGAATCTGATCATGGGAGAGGCAAATGACGCGATTCCGGCGGTTATAGTCAGGGGGCTGAGGATCCTTGGCGATGGTTCTGTGAGGGAGATTTACAGGAATGAGGAGGAGGATATAATAAGGCAATGCCTGAAAAAGTGCTTCTGATCGGCACAAATGTCAGAAACGTTGCAAGCTCGGCGAAAAGAGCCGGATATGAGGTCGATGTGATTACCAAGTACGCTGATGCTGACCTCTTCATTTACTGCAACAGGGTTTACAGCCTTGACGCAATTGGAAGGGCCGAGGAAATTGCCCAGCAGAGCAAAGCGAAGGTTGTGCTGTGCTCAAACTTCGAAACATTCGAAATAAAGGCAGAACTGCTTTGCAACGAACCCAAGGTGGCAAGAAAGATTGTGGACAAGCTTGAGTTTTACAAAACCCTCGAAAATATTGGGATTCCGCATCCAGCGGTTTTAAAAAAGCCGGAAGGAAGGGTAATAGCCAAACCTAGGTTCGGAGGCGGTGGAGAGGGGGTGAGGCTTACAGACAAACAGGAGGACGGTTGCATTCTGCAGGAATTCATTGAGGGGATTCCCTGCAGCGTTTCGCTATTAGCCTCAAAAGAAATGGTGCCGATAGCCTGCAATTTTATTTTTTCAGGCTGGAAAGAGATGAATGCGAGCGGTTTCAGGTACAGCGGGAATCTGACTCCTTTAAAAATAGATGAGGAGAAAAGAAGGGAACTTGAAAGGCTCGCTGTGGAGACTGCAGAGCTTTTCGATCTCAGGGGTTCAATCGGTGTGGACTTCATTTTGGCGGACAGGCCATACGTTCTCGAGCTGAATCCGAGATTCCAGGGTTCTCTGGACAGCATTGAGTGGAGTTTGGACATCAATCTCTTCTCCCTGCACGTAAAAGCCTTTGAGGGCAAAAAGATCGAAGTTGTTAAGCCCAAGAGGTTTGCAATCCGCGCCATTTATTTCGCAGATCGGGACTGGAATATCAGAAGGGATTTAACCGGAAACCCATTTTTCGCCGACATCCCAATAGGCCCCTACCACAAGGGAGATCCGATGGTTTCGATCCTTTCGAGCGGAAGCTACGACGAAGTTTTCAGAAAGGTTAGAGAAAGAAAGGAACTTTTCTTGAAGCTCATTTCGGAATGATTCTCAAAACTTTTGCCTTTTCACTCTGAAGCGCATAGCTCCCCGTTGAGGCCGGAACGAGACAGGAATAGCCCTTCTGAAGATCCGCTACACCTTTCTCGCTTCTCAGCAGGGCATAGCCTTCAAGGCAGAGCAGCAGGTTGAAGGTGTTTATTGTGAAATCCAGTCTCCCGGCAACGTCAAGAACCTCAGCTGTAAAGAATTCTGTTTCGACCTTGCCCTTTTTGCCCCTCACTTCGAAGTCCTGAGTTCTGTCAATTTTTATAGCTTTTTTCGCCTTTTCATCCTTCAATCCGTATGTCAGCTCCGAGTTCGTTGATATTTCAACCATTCTGGAATTTTCTGCCGTGTGCAGCACTCCCGGAGGGATCACGAAGGTATCGTAAATCCCGGATTCGAACCTGTTCAGCTTCTCGAGAAGCAGCTTCTCATCGCCTATAATTTCTTCAAAATTCTCCTGCGTGAGATTCTCGGAAAGGCCTACGTAGATTGTTCCCTTCAGCACAATCCATGCCTTCTGTTTCTCCCCCTCAGTCTCGCCGAAGCTCTCAGCTACTTTTGCTGAAGGATGGACGTGAAGGTCAAGCCTCCCGGAAACGTCGATCAGCTTTACGAGCAGCGGGAACGCAGTATACCTGTCCGCAAGATCTCCGAGTATCTCCTTTTTCGCCTCCACGAAGAGTTTCGTCAGCTTCACTGAACCCTTTTTGAGAAAAACCTGAGAAGGATTGGAAGGATGAGCGGAGAATTCCCAGGATTCTCCAATTCCCTTCTTCCTAAAACCCTTCATTAGTGATATCCACTCGCCGCCCCAGGGCCTTTCAACGAGGTTTTCAGTTGCCTGAAACAAGAAGCTGGGAAGTTCCATATTTCGAGTATTCACCCTAAATATATATTTTGCAGTCAATTCCTAGTGAGCTGCTCCACGACTGAATTCGGGAGCTTCCGGCGTTAAGGGAGGGCTTTACGCCCATCCCCTCGTCTGCCGGCTGTGTTGAGATTAAACAGCTTTTTTGCATCTTCGTAGCATTTTTCATGCAAAAACTTCTTCGATGTGGAACTGTAGCCCAGATACCATTTAACGAGCTTGAAATACTCTCTGAGCGTTTTATTTAAAGCCAGGACTTTTGATTTATTCGGCCTGAACACCTTGCCTACAACGCATATCTGGACTTCCTTCTGCGAGGAGCATCGCCAAGGCCTTCAACACAGAACTATTCAAACCTCGCCCGTTCATCCCAGAGCTAAAGCTCTGGGTTTTCTGGGCCCCCATTTTTATAAGGAGTCGCCAGACTCTCTTCATCCTTGTAAACGTGTTCGCCTATTATCATTTCGCCCTCCACAAGCGGATTCGGCTCTCTAACAGCTTCTATCCTGAAAAGACTTGAAGTGTACCAGTCGTAATCTGTTTTAATACCCAGTCTCCTGAAAATTGGAAGTTTTTCCTCGAATTGGGAGTAGCTTTTCTCGCTTGCCGGGTAAACGTTGAACTTTCTCTTTATGTCAGTAATCACGAAGCCCATATCTAGGATCATCTTCTCTATCTCGAACCACTTCCTTCTCGAAGCCTCCAGGGTTGTAAGGCCAAAGTAAGCGGAACTGCCGACACCCTTCAGGGTTGAAGCCCCTCTTGAAAGGAAAAGCTTTATTCCTGGTACGGTTTCCACCGGATCGGTTACAAATACGTCGAACTTACGCCTCAGATCGCCGGGAAAGGCCCTCTGAACATCGTAAACCTTGGCCTCAACATTGAGTCCGTATTCCCTTGCGGCAGAATTGATGAAGTTGACTAGCCTCTCGTCAACGTCAACGACCACAACTTTCTCGGGCAGGCCTGTGAGAGAGGCTGCGATGCTGAAAAGATCGTCGTCCCCAACCACGAAAATTTTTCCGTAGATATCGCCCCTCTCGTGGATGAACTCCAGCCTCCTTATCACGCCCTCCTCGCTTATAAAGCCCTGATCGAATTTCTCAACTGCAGGAGGGCGATCTTTTGTAATCTCTAGGAATTCCGAAAGAACTTTCTGAAAAAAGGGAGCTATACCGTAACCGGTTCCCTCACATGTTTTGCATGTTGCCTCACAACCCAGAAAACCCTTTGCAAGCTCTCTGCCCTTGGGGGTAAGCGTAACTTTACCCCCGGAAACTTTCAAAATCCCCTCCTTCTGCATTTTTTCGAATATCTCGAAAAATTCTGGAAGGGAGGCATCCTGGCCATCTATAAGCTTGTATACACTTATTTCACCGTTCAAAAGGCTTTGAAGCACCTGTATCTCGATTCTATCCATTTTCTAACCCCTATCCAGCATGTAATGTCTGTAGGATTTCGGTTTAAACTTCTCAATGAAGAGTTTAAAAGCTTTCTCCGCCTTTACAGGATCGCCACATGTGAAAATGTCGAGGTTAACAAGCTCGTATTCAGGCCAAGTGTGAATAGAGACGTGACTTTCGGAAATCAAAACAATTCCCGTAACGCCGTGGGGATTGAACTGTTTGTAAACGCTACCTACCTTATTCAGGCCCGCTTCACCCACCACCTCCTCCACTATGCAGCGCACGGTTTCCTCCCTTGAGATAAGCTCTGGATTCACCCCGTATAGTTCTGCAATGATATGCCTGCCTACTATCATAGTCATCACCCTCCATCGAGCTCACCCCCACCTCCAATTCAATTTTTGACAAATTCTTAAGCTATTCTCCAAGTTCAGACGGCTCTACGCAGCAGTTGTCTGAATTACACAATTCCAGTTAAGAAAATTTTGAGTTCGCTTGATTTTTAAATTTTTCGCTAAATTTGAACTGAGTTCTAATCCCGAAACTCGACTCATAGACCACTGTTAATGCTGAAACGGGATATTTCTGGCACATTTTTATAACTTCTGGCAGAATTCGCAAAATTTCCCCTTTTTCTGGTCAAAAAGCGAAAAAATTAGTATTTTTCATTTGGATAATTTTAGTAACTTCTCGCGGAAACGGCCAAAGACCCATTACTTCCGCAAACGATGCACTTCCCCTCCCTCCCAACACTGATAAAATCGGGTATTTCTTCGAACCATCCAAGAAGCTTTCCGCCGTGTTTTTCTATCTCCTCACCGCATTCCCTGTTTCTGCAGAGATACATGAGAGAAACATAATCTTTTACGACATCTGAAAGCTCAGAAAGTTCGTTCACGAACTTAAGCCTGTTCAAAACCGATCCAACGGCCTTTTCCCTGAGTCTGAGCCTCATTTCTTCTCCCCATATCCTTATCCTGTCCTCATCAATCTCGTCGATCGGAACGCTGAACTTTTTCCTTTCATCTCTGAAAGAGACCACAACTTCCCTCCTCTCGGCCTCCCTGGGCCCGATTTCAAACCGCAGCGGCACGCCCTTCAGCTCCCACTTGTAATATTTTGCCCCTGGCCTGTCCTCGCCGGCATCGAAGACGAATCTAAAGGCCTTTATTTTTTCCAGCAGCTCCTTCGAAAATTCGAGCACAATTTCATCCTTTCCCTTGTAGAGTATCGGGATCACCACAATCTGAATTGGAGCCACCTCGAATGGCAGAACGAGGCCGAGATCGTCGCCGTGTATGCTTATCAGCGAGGCTATGCATCTTTCGGAAATGCCGTAGCAGGTCTGGTGTACGTAGTAGTGCTCCCCATCGATGCCCTCGTAGGTTATCTCGAAAGTTTTTGCAAAGTTGTCGCCCAGATGGTGCACGGTGCCTATCTGCAAACTCCTCCCGTCTGGCATCACGGTGTCGAAGGCTATCGTGTAAACGGCTCCGGGGAACTTGTCCCAATCGGGCCTGCGGATCACCATGTAAGGGACTGCGAGGAAATCGTAGAACTCCTTGTAATAACCTATTGCCTTCCTAACCTGCTCCTCCGCTTCTTCGTAGTTTCTGTGGGCTGTGTGGGCTTCCTTAAAAGATGTTATCTCCCTGAGTCTTATTAGGGGTCTGGTATGCTTTGTTTCGTATCTGAACGTGTTAACAATCTGGTAAACCCTTAGGGGAAGATCGGCATGGTTCCTGATCCAGAGTTTGAACATCGGATACATTGCAGTCTCGCTTGTCGGGCGCAGGGCCAGCTTCACATCCAGGGGTGTAAGCCCGCCGTGTGTGACCCAGTAGACCTCATCTTCAAAGCCCCTTATGTGCTCACCCTCCTTTCTGAGCTCGGTTTCAGGGATAAGGGCCGGAAAATACACCTCGCTGTGCTCCCTGTCCATGATTTCCCTGAGCTTTCCGTAGACCAGCTGCCTCAACTTGAATCCAAACGGGAACCATACGTAGAGCCCCTTCACTGGGTATCTTACGTCCATTATCTCAGCGGTCTGGATTAGCTCATGGAACCATTCTGAAAAATTCTCCTTGCTCGGCAAACTCATCGGAATAAGTCGGTCAGCGCTATTTATTTTTTATCGAACTGACCTCCTCCTGCCCTGAGGGGCGGGGCTTTCAGTCGCAATCGACAACCTTTAAAAGCCTAAAAAACACAGTAGATGTGCGCAGAATTAGGCTAAGGAAAAAGGACGCAAAGGAAATAACGAAAGAGGTTTTTGAAAGATCGGGAGCCACGGTGGAGGGAGAAATGGACTTGCTGGACTTTGGAGAGCTCAAAATAATACTGGTGGAAAACGAACCGCTCCTTATTGAATTCGAGGGAAAGCATTATGTTTCCGTTTATGGGGCAATAAAACTAAAGCCAGAAAAATACAGGGTTACTGTGGACAGCGGCGCCCTGAACTTTATCCTTAACGGTGCAGATGTGATGAAGCCCGGCATCGTCTTTGCGGACAGCAGGATTAAGGAGGGGGACTTCGTCTACGTCACAGTTGAGGGAAAAGAGAGCGCAATAGCGGTTGGAATTGCCCTCTGCAGCGCTGAAGAAATGAAAGGCAAAGGGAAGGCCGTAAAGAACCTTCATCACGTAAAGGACAGGATCTGGGAATATCTGGTCAGCAACAAATTAATCAAAGGTTAAGAAATGTTGAGCTTGGATTCCGCCTAGCGGTAATATTTAAATCTTTTAAGTCTATTGAATTCATGGCCCTTGGATTCGTGCTTATCAAGATTGCCCCTGGGAAGGAGAGAAGGGTCTACGACAGAATTGCAAACATAAAAGAGGTGGAGGAACTATATCCGCTGTTTGGCGAATACGATCTCATTGCCAAGATCGTCGTAAAGGACTTTGAAGAACTCAGCGACATTGTGGTAAACAAAATAAGGGCTATTGAAGGGGTTTTAGAGACAAAAACTCTTACGGGGGCAAAGTTTTGATGCTGCGAGGGGTTAGAATCGTTGCTGAAAACAAAATAGGAGTTCTCAGGGATTTAACGACGATCATCGCTGAAGAAGGGGGAAATGTCCACTATGCGCAGAGCTTCCCGCTCCGTTTCGGGGAGCACAAGGGAAAAGCACTGATTTACTTTGAGATTGAAGGTGGGAATTTCGAAAAGATGCTTGAAAGGATTAAAAAACTGGAATACATCGTAGAAATTGAAGAGGAGGCTCCTTTCGAACAGGTTTACGGTAAAAGGGTGATAATTTTGGGTGGGGGAGCTCTCGTCTCTCAGGTGGCAATTGGTGCGATCAGCGAGGCGGATAGGCATAATCTACGCGGCGAAAGGATCAGCGTAGACACGATGCCAATTGTGGGTGAGGAGGAAATCGCTGAGGCCGTGAAGGCCGTTTCAAGGCTTCACAGGGCAGAGGTGCTTGTGCTTGCAGGGGGGCTTATGGGTGGAAAGATTTCGGAGGAAGTTAAAAAGCTGAGGAAGAGCGGGATAAGGGTTATCTCCTTAAGCATGTTTGGAAGCGTTCCCGAAGTTAGCGATATCGTAGTGAGCGATCCCGTGATGGCCGGAACGCTGGCAGTCATGCACATAAGCGAGAGGGCAAAGTTCGATATAGATCGGGTGAGGGGGAGAAGAGTTTAGGCGAACATGTGCTTGGGAGGCTGCTTTGAAGCAATTTTCAGCCTCTCCATTACATTCAGAAGATCCGACGTCTCTATAACTTCCTTGCCTTCCGCAATAACCTTGTGAAGGGATGCCTTTATGATTTTCTCAACGAGATCCCTCCCGCTTAGACCCTCGGAAAGTTCCGCGATCATTTCTAGATTCGCATTTACCGCAACCGGAAGTTCCTTTACGTTGTTTTTCAGTATCTGAAGTCTGTCTTCGAAATTCGGTAGCCTGAACTCGATTTCTTCTTCAAATCTGCTCCTTATGGAATAATCGAGGAGCTCTATTCTGTTCGTGGCTGCGATTGTGCAAATTCCCTCGTTGCTCTGAATGCCGTCGAGCTCAGTCAGCAGGGCATTTACAATTTCAGAAACATCTCCACGAAGATCCTGATAGCTCCTATCAAGGGCTATGGCATCAAATTCGTCCAGAAAAACAATGCAGGGCATCAAATCCCTTGCTTTATCGTAAAGCTCATGGATTTTTCTGGCTCCATCGCCAACGTGTTCACCGATGAGTTTCGTGGACTTTACGGAAATGAAAGGTGTGTTTGCTTCATTTGCCAGGGCTTTGGCAAGCATGGTTTTACCCGTGCCCGGAGGACCGTAAAAGAGAACGTTCTTCGGAGCCCATTTGCCAAACTTTTTGGGATTCTTAAGGTACTCAAGAATGACCTTGACCTTTCTCTTTGCCTCCTCCTGCCCAACGACGTCAGAAATTCGTATGTTCTTAACTATTTCCGTCTCTATTATGCTCGTCTCAGATTCTACAATGATCTTCGTTGAATCGGATATGTAACCTGAGGGGGGAACCGCATCCACAACCTCAAAGGCGAAGTCTGGAAACATCTTCATGTCAAAAATGAGCTTTCCTTTGTATACCATCTCACCCTTCCATTGTTCTTTAGCGTAAACGTTGAAGACCCTCGGGTTATCCACCTTCGGGTACTCAACAAAACTTGCCTTGAGCGGATATCCCAACGGGCGGAGGATTACGTATTTGAGCTCGACTTCTTTCTCTGTCATTTAATTCATTATCTGCTTTCGCTTTAATAAGTTTTTCTCGGAATTCACCAAGAAGGCGCAGATCTATTTAATCCTCTCCCCAGGCTTAACTTCCCTATCCGGTACGAGCAGCACAGGCTTTCCGTCAACGTCCGCAGCCAGAATCATACCTCTGCTTTCAACTCCCATCAACCTTGCGGGTTTCAGATTTGCAAGAACCACTACCAGCTTTCCATTTAGTTCTTCTGGGGAATAGTTCTCTGCGATTCCTGCCACGATCTGCCTATTCTCCTCACCGATATCAACGAGCAGCTTCATAAGCTTTTTGCTTCCCTCAACTCTTTCTGCTGAAACCACTTTGCCGACCCTCAGATCCAGCTTCTTGAAGTCTTCTATGGTCACCTCGGAACTTGTCCTGTCGGAAAACCTTGAAAGCAGCACCTTCTTCAGGGGCTCTATGTCCTCGCTCTCGATCTTCTTGAACGGGAGCTCAGGTTTCTTTAATTCAACTACCTCATCGACTTTAAGAACGTCGTCCAGGGAGCAGCCGCTCAGTTTGAGACCCATTGCCTCGGCCACCTTTTCCATGCTCTTAGGCATGATGGGATAGCAGAGAATTACAAGGGCCTTTGCAATCTGCAGGCAGTTCGCAACAGCCTTCATTGCCTTGGCCCTATCCGATTTCAGGAGCTCCCAAGCCTTTGAGTTCTGGAAATAAACATTTCCGAAGCTGGCAAGTTCCATCACGGCATCGCTCGCAGTCTTAAACTCCCACTTCCTTATGGAATTCAGGATCTTATCCTTTGCTTTTTCGATTTCGGCCAGGATTTCTCCGTCGACCTCCATTTGAACCTTTCCAAAGTTCTTCCAGGCAAATGAGAGAATTCTGAAGAGGAAGTTGCCGAGGGTTGCTATGACCTCGTTGTTCACCTTATCCCTGAATACATCCCAGGAAAAGTTGAGATCCTTGTCATGGCTGGTGTAATTCACGATGTAGTATCTCAGATAATCGGGGTTGAATCCTGATTTCAAGTACTCGTCCTCGACCCAGACGACATATCCGCGGCTTTTCGAAAATGTTTTCCCTTCGATCTTGACCATGCCGCTTGCGACAATTGCGGATGGCAAAGAGTAGTTGGCCCCCTTGAGCATTGCGGGCCAGAATATGCAGTGATGGTAGGCGATGTCCAGACCGATGAAATGAACAATTTCAGCCTTTCCTTCCAGCCATATCTTCTTCCATTCGTCCGTAGCCCTCTCCGTGAAGCTTATATAGCCTATGGGGGCATCAACCCAGACGTAAAGCACGAGGCTCTCGTCTAGCGGAAACCTAACCCCCCATTCAAGATTCCTCGTTATGCACCAGTCCCTGAGGTTTCCAACCCACTCCCTTGCATAGTTCAGCGCATTCTCCGTTCCCGAGAGCTTTGAGAGGTATTCTCTGAGGAATTCCTGAAAAGCCGAAAGATTGAAGAAGTAATGGGTCTGCTTTCTGAAGACTGCCTTACTTCCACAGATCTTGCATTTCGGTTCCAATATCTCGCCAGGCTCCAGATGCCTGCCACAGCCCTGATCGCACTCATCTCCCCTTGCAGGGGTCTTACAGTAAGGACAGATGCCCTCGACGTATCTGTCGGGCAGAAATCTGTTGCATTTCTCACAGTAAGCGAGCTCTATCTCCTTCTTATATATATAACCGTTTTCGGCAAGTTTTTTTACAAATTCTCTGGTCCTTTCGTGGTGATAGTTCTCCGTTGTTTTTCCGAAGAAATCAAAATTTATGTTCAGGGCTTTGAAAACTCGCTGAAAGTGATCGTGATACTTATCAACAAGTTCTTGGGGTTTCACCCCTTCCTTTTCGGCATTCACAACAATCGGGGTTCCATGGCAGTCGCTACCGCAGATGAACACCACCTTTTCACCTGCCATCCTCAGGAACCGCACATAAACGTCTGCAGGAACATAAGTGCGGAGATGGCCGATATGGAGCTTTCCGTTAGCGTAAGGCAGTCCGCATGTAACGAGTTTCATAGCCCAAAAAATGAAGGCGGGAGATAAATATCTTTTCCCAAATTTATTACCTTTTTGCATGATCTTAATACTAATTAACAAAATGAGAAAAGTTTATTAACAGTTAGTGAGAGAAAGTCTATGCACATTCCCGATGGGTATCTGGACTTGAATATTGCGGGATTATTCCTTGTACTTACACTTCTAGTTCTGGGATACTCGATCTATAGGCTAAGGGGAGAAAAGCTCACATCGCTATTCGGAGTGCTTTCGGCAGCAATTTTTGCTGCACAGATGCTTAACTGGCCAATTCCCGGCGGAACTTCCGCTCATTTTGTTGGCGGAGCGCTTGCAGGAATTCTTCTCGGCCCATACGGGGGATGTCTGGCAATGGCCATTGTACTTACAATCCAAACCCTGGTCTTTAATGACGGGGGCATAACTGCATGGGGTGCAAACGTCTGGAACATGGCGATAGTCGACGTCTTCATTGGATACTATGTTTACCGGGCACTTTCAGGATTCAACAGAAACCTAGCAGCATTTATTGCAGGATGGCTTGGAATAACGGTCGCCGCAATCTTTGCCGGAATTGAAATAGGCCTCTCCTCAAGCTTCGCATACGGCCTGGCCGTGACCGTACCTGTGATGGGGACCTGGCATGCAGCTCTCGGCATCATTGAGGGCACAATCACAGCGGGAGTTGTCAGCTATATAGCAACCAGAAGAGCAGAACTACTTGAGAAAAAGGAGGTCGGAAAAGCTTCATTCGTCCTACTGGCAGCACTCATAGCTCTCTCGCCGGTATTTGCATATCTCGCAGAGTCCGTGGGATATTCCGAGCCGCTTGAAAATGCTGCAAAGATTCTTGGGCTTGAAGAGAACCCGATCTATGAGGGCCTGCTCCCCGACTACTCGATTCCCGGTCTTGATCCTTATGCTGGAACGCTGATCAGCGGTGCGGTCGGAGTCCTGATCGTTTTGGCTTTGGCTTACGCGGTGAGGTATGCACGTAGTAATCGAAAGAACGCTTAAAAATGCTTCATCCTACTTTCAAAATTTTTTTCCTTCAGGATTACCCTACCAAAGGCACCCTGCACTCAATTGATCCACGGGTTAAGCTTCTGAGCACCCTTTTATTCGTGATACTCGCAGTTTCAACTTTTGAACCGAAAAAACTGATATTCCTTCTTTTTTCGCTGATTGCGATATCCGCCATTCTGGGGCTGAACCTCAGAAGACTGTTTAGCCGCGTATGGCTTTTTTCACTTTTTTCATTCGTTGTTGTCTTGCCGCTTCTTCTTCAAGATCCAAAATACCCATTCCTTTTCACCCTGAGAGTTCTAATCGCGCTAATATCTGTGCAGATGCTGATAATGAGCTCCAGCTTTGCAGAGATTTGCTCTGCCCTCAGATCGCTCAAGGTGCCGGAAGTCTTCGTGCAGGGTCTCTGGCTCGCCTACCGCTACATCATAGTGGTTTTTCAGGACATAATCAACATTCTGCTTGCAAGAGAGAGCAGAAGGGTTTCAAAGGGTAGTCACATGGATCTCTGGAAGAGGGGTGGCGAGTCGGTCGGTTTATTCTTTTTGAGGAGCATTGAAAGGGCCGAGAGAGTGCAGCTGGCAATGGCCTCGAGAGGTGATAAAATTTTTGGGGCTAGATCTAAGTTCGGAATTATGGAGATCATTTATATAGCGCTTTCGCTGTTCATCGTTTTGTGGTGCATAGTCCTGTGATAAGCGCAAAGGGTGTAAGCTACGTTTACCCCGACGGAAGCCTTGGAATTCAGGATGTTAGCATTGAGATCTTCAAAGACGACAGAATAGGAATTATAGGTCCGAACGGTAGCGGCAAGTCCACGCTGATCTTTTTGCTTTCGGGACTGCTGAAACCAACAAAGGGCGAGGTGAGGATCTTTGGAATGATTCCCGATAAGAAAAATGTTGAGGCCATAAGGCGAAAAATCGGGGTGGTTTTTCAGAATCCCGATGACTTCCTGTTCAATCCAACCGTAAAAGACGAGCTTCTCTACGTCCCGAGACAGCTAGAGATGAGTGAGGAGGAGATGAAAAGTCTGCTTTCCGAGTACTCTGGAAAATTCGGCCTTGATGAAATTCTCCACAAGCCACCCTTCAGGCTGAGCGGGGGAGAAAAGAAGAAGGTCGAAATTGCAAGCGTTTTGATCTTCGGACCGGAGATCGTCTTCCTTGATGAGCCCACCGCAAACGTGGACGGAAAGACTAGGAGGATGGTTGCGGAGATGATGAAAAAATATGACGGTACTGTTGTTATAACATCCCATGAGCTCGGAATAATAAGGGAGCTTTGCAATCGCGTTGTTCTGATGTCAAAAGGCAGAATTGTTGAAGAGACAACCGTGGAGAATTTGAGCGAGCGCAGACTTGAAGAGCTAGGTGTAATTTAAGCCGGGAAGTAGTAGATTCTATCCGAATCCTCTCTTCTCACAATCTTCCTCTTCTCGAGGTAGTTCAAATGGGCAATCGTTTCACCGACTGCGAACCATTTCTGCATTGTCGGAAGCTCGCTCCAGTCTTCGTAATCAAGATCCCAAGTTATTCGCTGTGCAACTTCCCATGCCGTTTTATAACCGCTTTTCACTGCATTAAGAGCCTCTTCAAGTCTCCTTCTATGGTGCTCCTTCAAATCTTCGATCCTCTTCCTGTGATTTCCATAGAAATTCCTGTGCCCAGGAAGAGTTTTTTCAACCTCAAGTTCGTATACTCTGTCAAGGCTTCTCAGGTAGTCGCCAAGGGAGTCGTCGAAGGCCCCCCAGTGCGTTATGTTTGGAGTTATGTCAAAAAGTATGTGGTCGCCAGAGAAGAGGATTTTTCTATCTGGCTCATACAGGCAAAGATGCCCTGGCGTATGCCCGGGGGTGTGCATAACTTCAAGTCTGAAATTCCCGTACTCCAAAACGTCCCCCTCTTTTAAAAAATTAAACTGAATCGCTTTCGGGCTGTATTTTACTGCTGGGTGTATTTTCGACACTTTTTCTGCCTCTTCTGGTGGAAAGCCATTTTTCCTGTAGAATTCAGCGAGCTCTTTCCAGTACTCCGGATGGATAACAGATTCAACCGCAATCTCTGCGTCAATCCTGCTTATGAAAACCTCGTCACTCAACCTGCCAGCCAGTCCGAGATGATCGGCGTGAAGATGAGTGGCGAATATCTCGACTCTGCTCAAATCCACGCCGATTTCCTCCAGACCCCTACGCATTTCCTGATAGCAAATATCCAGGTTGAATCCCGTGTCTATGATCAGGGTTCTGCTTCCAGTTATCACGTACGAATTCAGGTACTTCAGGGGATTCTTCGGAAGGGGAATCTGGATCCTGTATAGACCTTCAGCTATCTTTTCCGCCATTTCTCTTTTTCACCGCCGTCTTGAACTTTGCAACCATCACAACCTCATCATTCTGGTTTAGCGTCGAAACCTTAAAAGAGACAATTCCGTAATCGCCCTTGTCCTCTTTTTCCTCGACTTCAACGACGCCCCTTATGGTGTCCCCAATGAACACGGGCTTGGTGAACCTGAGCCTGTCTATGCCGTAGAACGCTATCAAACTGTCTTCGGTTAGCCTGAGCCTAGTTATCAATCCGCTGGTGATCGAAAGGGTCAGCAGGCCATGTGCAATTCTTCTACCAAAGATCGTCTTTTTCGCAAACTCCTCATCGAGATGAATTCTGTTCCAGTCACCGCTTACTCCTGCGAAGTTAACTATGTCCGCCTCGGTTATCGTTTTTCCGGCCGTTTCCATCCTCATCCCGAGATCAAAATCTTCAAAAAACATAAAAATCACGGATTTTAGTCTCGTATTCCGACCAGGAATTTTGCAATCTTCTTCTTTTCCTCAAAATCGTAGGAACGCATTATTGCGATATCTTCCATCACAGGAGAACCACCGCCGTGCACCCCGGCAACGGCACTCGTCCCTCCGAGCGATGATGCGAGTATGTTAGAGATCCCATAAAGGCAGCGGTAAACGTTCTCCGGCGGGACATCGCTCCTTCTCTTTATGTACTTGTCGATGTAAGGCCTTGTTTCCGGATTCAGATAGTCCTCTGCAAAGGGCAGACAGGCGGGAAGTCCGCCCGAAAGTTCCGCGAGGATCTCAAGGTCGTGGTAGTAGTTAAGCCCGGCATGCCTTCTGCCCACGTTCGCGTATACCTCGTTCGGAATGAATGTTCCCGCAGGAGTCTTTATTCCTTTCACCGCCGAAGCTATTCCAGCTGCGTAGACCAGCTCTGCTGTAGCTGCCAGCTCAACGAGCTTCTCCCTTATGTTGTGCCTGTCGTAAACACCGTTGTATTCAGCTATTAATGCTCCAAATCCCATTTTCACATCAGTCACTGCGGGCTTGCAGCCCGTATAGCTGTGCCTGTGGAAAAGGGCAAACAGATGCGCAGCCATGGTTGCATACCTGTGCTCGCCGCAGATGAAAACGCGGTCCCACGGAACAAAGACATCGTCAAAGATTATCATGTTCTCGTCATCTCCAATCTCACCGAAGGGCATTTTCAATTCCGGCGGAGCCCTGTGATGCGCCGTTCTTGCAATTATCTTAACGCCATCGGTATCCGCTGGGATTGCGAAGGCCACGCTGTAATCTCTGTCCTTCTCTGTCATCGCCCTTGTGGGAACAACTATGATCTCGTCCGCAACGCTTGCCATGGTTA